>Ga0315277_10000131_pt1 | contig 122728 bp, 103 predicted proteins | sample YL17G05_15_MG_FD_203695 | JGI IMG/M metagenome (GOLD analysis project Ga0315277, IMG submission 203695) | Sediment microbial communities from Yellowstone Lake, YNP, Wyoming, USA - YL17G05_15 | ecosystem: Environmental > Aquatic > Freshwater > Lake > Sediment | place: USA: Wyoming | collected...
CCCCTTTAATGAATTCTTTAATATCCACTCCCGCTACCGCCAGGCCAAATAGACCGACCGGCGAAGTAACAGAGAATCTTCCCCCCACGTTATCCGGGACGACAAAGGTGAGATATCCTTCTTTATCTGCCAGCTTTTTGAGGGCGCCTTTCGATTTATCGGTCGTGGCAACAATTCTTTTAACGACCTCCGCGTGAGAGTAGCTATCCTTCATGGCATTTTCAATAATGGCAAAGGCGATGGCCGGTTCCACCGTTGTCCCCGACTTGGAAATGACGTTTCCTCCTATCCGACGGCCACGCATAAGTTCAAGCAATCTCGCAGTGTAGGATGGATCCATATTGTTCCCTATAAAGAAAATGCGAGGAATTCCTTTACGCTGTTCTTTGGAAAGGAGGTTAAATAATTCCAGACTGCCTTTAACTGCTTCTATCCCGGCTCGAATTCCGAGATAGGAACCGCCAATACCGCAGGACCAAAAGTCTTCGATAGTTGAAGCCAATTTTTGGGCGGCGCTTTGAATAGCGTCCAGTTGATTATCTGTAATGAAAGGGCTCTCCGTCTTCCAGCCGGTCATGACCACCTCGCCATCTTTAAGCAGAGGGGATTTCCCTTCCATCAAAAGGTTATGTAAGGAAATGACTTTTTGGGCGGCAGGCTGAAATTCCTCCATTTCGGTTACATGAGGTCCGCCGCACTGCCCAAACCTTCGATAATCGAGTTTAATGGAATTCATTCTTATCCCCTTTCATTTTATATGAAATTATTAAATTTGTCATGGTATAATTTGTGCATGAGAGGAAAGATGCCGCGCACTAAATATCCAAAACTACGCGCCTGGGCCAAACCGACCCGCAAGGTGATAACAAGGAAATCGAAGAAGAGCTGAAATGAACGCAAGTGGGGCGCAGCTTTGTGAAATCTTTTCCTCTATCCAGGGGGAAGGGCTTTATGTAGGCGAGAGGCAAATCTTTATCCGCTTTGCCGGCTGCAACCTTTCCTGTCGTTATTGCGATACCCCTCAAGCATTAGAAATTCCAAAGACTTTTAAATTTGAACCCAACCCGGGCCAAAAAAAGTTTGAACCATATAATAATCCCGCGACCACCGATCAGCTAGTCGAACTGGTCAATCGCTTGGATAAGCCTTCCGGGCTGAACCACTCAGTGAGTCTGACCGGAGGCGAACCCTTATTGCAGGTCGATTTCTTGAAGAATTTTATCCCTGAGCTGAAAAAGAAAGTAAAACTCCCGGTCTATCTCGAAACCAACGGGGTGCTTCCGGATCACCTCTCTGAAATTATTGACCTGATCGATATTACGGCTTTCGACATTAAGCTTCCCAGCGCGACCGGACTTTCTCCTTACTGGAAGGAGCATAAAAAGGCGCTGGAAGTGGCGTATACAAAGGAAGTGTTTGTGAAGATAGTATTTACTAAAGAGTCCAAGATCATGGAAATCGATGAGGCAGCCTCTTTAATTTCAGGGATCGATGAAAAGATCCCTTTGATTTTACAACCGGTTACACCGCATGGTCCGGTCAAGCATCGTCCCGGGCCGGAAGAGATTTTAGCCTTTCACGCCATGGCAAAGAGAAAACTGAAAAATGTCCGGGTTATTCCGCAGGTTCACAAAATAGTGGGGATCACTTAGAAAGTTCGGAGACGATCTTCTGCAGCCATCTGATATTTTCTGCGTGTGAAGTATTGATTTCCATTGACTGCAGAGATTTAAGCAATTTTAATTTATAGGCAGCGGACTCCAGTGTAAGTCGGTTAAGCTCTTTTTCCAGCCATTCCCGGGCCTCGGGTTTGGCAATGGAAATAGTTTCCTTCCTGATTTCTTCAGTATAAGTTTTATACTCTTCCTGCGTTTCCGAAAGAAGTCTTTTTAGATGATGCTCTTTAATGCGGCTGACCAATCCGAAGAGTTCTCTTTGTTCCAGGTCAAATTTATCAAAAAGTTCGGAGGCGTTAAGTTTTAACTCTTTGGCAATCGCAATGGTTTTTTCTTTAACTTTCTTATCTTCTTCAGTTACGGAAGCTCGAACTCCGGGTTCAATCGGGACAGGGGAGGGTTCAACCAACTGATCAGGAAGCTTACCCGAAATCTCAACCTGTTCCCGGGAAGTGTTCAGCGTGGCATGCTTTAGCATCTGGCGGTGATCTCGGTAGCGACCTTCCAGCTCTTTTATATTAATTCCCTCTTTAACCGCAGTTTCCTCATTTTCAACTTCGGGGGTCAAAGGTTTATGGGCAAGCACGTCAAGGAATGAACGTTTGCGGTCGTTAATTTCGCCGGTCCTTTCTTCAATAATTTTCCTATCGGTGGCCGTAAAAATGAGGGCAGAGGAGCCGGCGACGGCTTCTCCCTGTAAGCTCATATTCGGTATTAATGGTGCAATAATCGACTGTGCCATTCTACTATATTTATCGAGTTTTTAGGCCAAAAACTTGCATTAAAAAAGACTTGACAGATTTGCGTATAATGGTTATAATGTTCACATATTGAACGATAGTTGAACATCATGGTTAATGAAAAAGAACTAAAAGTTATCGAAGAGATCTCAAGAGAAACGCAGCTTACCCAGAGGGAGCTTTCCAGGCGAACCAAGCTGTCTCTAGGGGCGGTGAATATTATATTGAAGCGCCTGATGAGGCGCGGCATGATCAAGACCAGGAATTTAAACCCCAGGAAAATCGAATATATAATCACTCCTAAAGGCTTTACTGAAAAGACACAGAAAACTTATAATTATGTGCTTAAAACTATGAATTTGGTTAAACTAATACGTGAGGAAATTGCCAAGATTGTTCTGGAAGAGTACAATCGAGGCCAAAAAAAATTTCTTATTCTTGGAAACGATGATCTGGCGGATATTATTGAGCTGGCATTGAAGGGATTCGATTACACGAGGATTTCTGATATTAGAAAGATAAAAGACCGGGAAGCTCTTCTTCTTGTCGGTGAGAATGAAAGCAAAATCAATGGTTTTAGAACCATCAGAATAGCGGATAAGCTAGGAAAGATTTATTGGGGATTGGAATGAGCCGTTTAAAGATTTTGTTTTTGGAGCAATATTCACAAATATCCGGCGGGCAAAAATGCCTGCTGGAACTGATTGATGGCTTAGACCAATCATGTTATGAGTGCTATTTAGCCCTGCCGGATGCTGGCGAATTGCTGGATGAAATCCAAAAACGGGGCATAAAATATTTTATTCTTCCGATTGGGAAATATTCTCTAGGGAGGAAAAATTTTCTTGATGTTTTGGGATTTATGGTCAGGAATTTGTTTTTAGTATTTTTATTGATCCGATTAATAAGAAAATATAGATTTGATCTGATTTACGCAAATGCACCCCGCACCTTTGTTTTTGGTACATTTGCTGCCAAAATTTGTGGCATTCCAATCCTTTGGCATTTGCATATTATTATTGGAGGCATTGAGAGAAGAATTTGTCGAATTATGATGGGGATCGGTGTCTCTAAAGTCATAGTTGTTTCCAATACTGTTAAAAGAGTGCTAATAAAGCCGGGTGAGAAGCTAGAAGAAAAAATCGATGTTGTATACAACGGTATAGATGCAAGCAAATTCAATATCGTTTTTGAAGATGATAAGTTTAGGAAAGAAATTGGTGTTGCGAGGGATTGCAACTTAATAGGGTATATTGGTCGTATTGCTGCTGGAAAAGGAATCGAGGATTTGATTTTAGCGGCAGAAAAGGTTATTGAAGAAGTGCCGAACACTAAATTATTGATTGTTGGGGCTGAACTTTTTAATTTGGGTAAACATAGTTATAAAGACGAATTAGTTGCATTGATAAAAGCCCTTGGTTTAATGAATTGTTTTATCTTTACAGGCGGGCGAAAAGATATTGCTAATATTTTGGCTTCAATTGATGTGCTCGTGGTTCCTTCGCGAGCACCGGAATCTTTTGGACTGGTGGTTTTGGAAGGGATGGCTTCTGGCAAGGTGGTCATTGCTTCTAATCAGGGCGGACCGGCAGAAATAATTAAAGATGGATTTGATGGTATTTTATTTGAGCCTAGAAATCATAATGAACTTTCGGCTAAATTGATTAAGCTCTTAAGAACTGCCGATGAAATTAAAATGATCGGAAAAAATGCTAGGCGAACCGTTCTAGAAAGGTATACCGTTAATAATTATAGGAAAAAGATTGAAAGAAATATTCTTGATGCCGTTAATAAAAGGAGAGGATAAAATGAATTATTGGGCAGATAAAAGAGTAACAGTCACGGGTGGGGCAGGTTTTCTCGGCTCCTATGTTATAGAGAAGCTTGGAGAGCAAGGTTGTAAGGATGTTTTTATTCCTCGGATTGAGGAATATAATCTTGTTGATATTGAAGCGGTAAAGAGGATGTATCAGAACTCAAAGCCGGATTTGGTGATTCATTTGGCTGCGTTAGTTGGAGGTATAGGTGCGAATAAGGCGAATCCCGGAAAATTCTTTTATGATAATCTGATGATGGGCGTACAGTTAATGGAGCAAGGAAGGATTTGCGGGGTTAAGAAATTTGTTGCGATTGGAACGATCTGTGCCTATCCCAAATATACTCCGGTGCCATTTAAGGAAGAGAACCTTTGGGATGGATATCCGGAAGAAACAAATGCGCCTTATGGTTTGGCTAAAAAGATGCTTTTAGTCCAATCTCAGGCGTATCGTCAGCAATACGGGTTTGACAGTATTTTCCTTTTACCGGTCAATCTATATGGTCCCCGGGATAATTTTAATATAGAGAGCTCGCATGTGATTCCAGCGATAATTAGGAAATGTATTGAGGCAAAAATGAAAAATGAGGATAAAATTATATTATGGGGAACGGGCAGGCCCAGTCGTGAATTTTTGTACGTGGAAGATGCGGCGGAGGGGATCATCCTCGCAGCTGAGAGATATAACAAATCCGATCCAGTGAATCTGGGAGCAGGATTTGAAATCTCTATCAAGGATTTGGCTGAAATGATTGCGGAAATGACCGGCTTTAAAGGGGAAATTATGTGGGACAGTTCAAAGCCAGATGGTCAGCCCAGAAGGTGCTTGGATGTTTCAAAAGCAGAAAAGGAATTTGGTTTCAGGTCAAAAACTGAATTCAGAGAAGGACTAAGAAAAGCTATCAGATGGTATGAACAATCAAGGAAAAGATAAGTTAAAATCAATATTAATTGCGCCTTCTGATCCCTTTTTGGGGAATGAGTTTTTCAATGCAGATAATAAAATTTTAAATCGAGACAACACTCTTGAGCCCGGCATTGAGTTGAAAAATGTTTTAAAGAGCAAGGGCTATGATCTTAATACCATGGATATAGGAAATATTGATGAGGCGGAATGGTTGATTTTCTTTGATTCACACAAAAGTAAGGATTATTTCAAATATTGCCTTTCTAAAAAATTAAATTATAAAATGATTTTGATGCTTTGGGAGCCTCCGGTTACTTCGGGGGTGGCCCTTGATCGACAATATCATTTCTTATTTCGATATGTTTTAACCTGGAATGATGATCTGGTCGATAATAAAAAATATTATAAATTTTATATTCCTCAGCCGTTATATAAAAAAAGTATTCAGTCCGTACCATTTTCTCAAAGAAAATTAGTCACTCTGATTACTGGCCATAAATTTTCTATTCATCCCAAGGAGCTCTATTCAGAAAGAAGGAAGGCAATTAATTATTTTTCAAAAATGGTCCCTCAAGATTTTGATTTTTATGGCATGGGTTGGGGAAGGGACGCATTCCATTTCTCTAAAAATCCGGTCAGATTAGCTAAAAACATTATAAAATATTTAATGAATCCGCGCTTAAGCTCTTTTAAAGGCATGGTTGAGGATAAGGTTGAGACATTAGCGCGCTATAAATTCAGTATTTGTTATGAAAATATGCGTGATATACGAGGCTATGTTACGGAGAAGATTTTCCATTGTATGTATGCCGGTTGTATCCCGGTCTATTGGGGAGCAAGCAATATTACGGATTATATTCCCGCTGATTGTTTTATTGACAAAAGAAAATACTCTTACAAAAGCTTATATAATTATTTATTGAAAATAGATTGCCAGCAATATGAGAAATATCAGGAAGCAATAAAGCAATTCCTGAAAGGGGAAGGGTTTCAAAGATTTAGCATCCAAAGGTTTATTGAAACACTGTGTTCTTTCTTAGTGACCGAAGATAACCATAAAGGCGCATATCAATGATAAAGGATATGATTTGGAGATAAATATGTTGGGAGGCCGACCGTGAATATATTAGGATTTAATGTATATTGGCAGGATTTCGCGCCTCTTATATTATTTAAAATATTTCGGTCTTTAAAAATGAGAAATCAAGATGGAAAATGGATTGCCCAAATTGATTCTCATCACATTGACTCATATAGCCAATACAATGAAGATCTAATGGTTGATGCCATTTTAGGTCTAAAAGAATCAGGTTTTTATGTTGATATCGGAGCGAATGATCCAGTTATCGCTAATAATACAGAAAGATTCTACAAAAAAGGATGGAAAGGGATAAACATAGAACCAAATCCTCTACTTTTCAAAAAGGTATGTGCCTGTAGGCCGGATGATATCAATTTAAATATAGGAATTGGAGAAAAAAATGGGGAATCTGATTTCTATAGTCTTTTGCCTGACACCCTATCAACCTTTGAAAAGAAGACAATATTAAAAAACCAATTATTAAATAGGGCGAAATTGGTTGAAGTTAAGAAAATATTGGTCAGGCCTATCAAAGATGTATTTTCTGAATATTTGGAGGGGAATTATATTGACTTTATGTCGGTCGATGTGGAAGGGAATGATCTGCATGTTTTGAGGAGTAACGATTGGTCAAGGTATAGGCCCAAGTTGATAATGGTAGAGATAAAGGATGATGAATCAAATATCGTTAAATATTTGAGAGATAAAGGGTACGATTATATATTTAGTAACGGCACCAATGGTATCTTTACGAGGAAATAGAGTGCTGGGGATAAAACCATGAAAAAAGATCAACTTGACGCGTTTATTATAATTCTGGGCAGATTAATTTGGATGGTGGCAGCTTTAATTTCGATTAGGGTGCTGACCTCCTTATTAGCGCCGGTCGAGATTGGTCGAATGACTATTTTTATGACAATTATTGGATTTTTTGGTTTATTTATGCTAAATCCGATCGGCATGTTTGTTAATCGGCAGATCATCGGCTGGCGAAGGAGAGGCCTGCTTAAAATAAATTTGATTTATTTAATGCTTTATATTTTAGCGGTTAGTATTATCGCTGTTTTTGTAATGTCGTTGCTAAGACCCTTTATGATCTTTGACGGACAGGCTGCTTATTATGAATTCATTTCAATTATCTTCTTGGGTGTACTTATTACTTCTTTACAGACTGCTTTTATCAGTTATATTAACTTTTTCAAGATGCGTCTGGCATTCGTTTTATTAAGCAACCTTTCTGCCTGGGCAGCATTATTATTCTCAACATTGCTGGTCCTTTTCCTTGCAAAAAAAGCGGAATTATGGTTGCTGGGTCAATTTTCCTCTCAAATGATATTTTTCCTGGTTTCTTTATATATCCTGTTGCGCCTTAGCAAGGCTTCGGGACACCAGGAAAAATTCAGGATTTATTCTTTACATAAGTTCAAAAATGTCTTGCATTTTTCCGTTCCCCTTTCTTTATCGGTTTTATTCTATTGGCTGCAGACTCAGGGATATCGTTTTATCCTTCAATATAAGTATGGATTGGAGATACTGGGGATATTTTTTGTGGTATTTAATATCGGGGCCCAATTATTGCTGGCTTTTGAAACCATGTTCAATCAGTTCTATCACCCGATTTTCTATAACACCGTTAGTACAGAGGACGTCAGCAAACGGACCAATGCATGGAATGCCTTTGCCGAAGCATTTTTGCCGGCTTTGACCCTTACTCTTTTATTTATTGCAAGCAGCGGGGCTATTTTGATCAAGATTTTCGTGCCTAGGTTTTATTGGCCGTTTAGTTATTTGCTGTTCTTCGGGGCTCTGGTAGAAGGCCTAAGGGTCTTCAATACCGCCTATTCCATGGCCGCCCATGCGGAGTATAAAACTTCTTCGCTTTTATTGCCCAGTATCGTTGCGGGAATAACTAGTATAGCCCTTGTTTATTTTTTGCCTGCTATCAATTTGTTTTATGGCGTTGCCGCAGCGCTAACTTTAGCAGGATTGTTGGGGCTCTGGATCTTAAGGATTGAAATAAAGAAAATAATGCCTATCAAGTTCCCGATGATCAGGACATTCAAGGTGATAATTTATAGCTTGCCTTTATTCTTGGGGCTAGGGGTCTTTTACTGGCTTAATTTGGGGGGGTATTATTGGAATTTTGCTTTTATTCTTATCATGGGAGGATATTATTTATTGGGGCAGTATCTTTTGGCTAGGAATTGGATAAGGGAAAGTTTATAATTTAAATGGAGATGCGGGAGGTGTGATATGAAAGTTGTCATTTTGTGCGGAGGCAAGGGCACGCGCCTGAGCGAGGAAACCGAATATCGGCCCAAGCCACTGGTTCCCATCGGAGACATGCCGATCCTGTGGCATATTATGAAAACTTATTCGCACTATGGTTTTAAGGATTTTATATTATGCCTGGGTTATAAAGGTGAAATGATAAAAGATTACTTTCTTAAATTTGAAGAATTGGTGAATGATTTTACTTTGAGTCTGAGGTCGAAGAAAGAAAGAATAATCCATCATAATAATGCGAGGCTGGAAGATTGGAATATCACTTTTATTAATACCGGATTAAACGCTCAAACCGGGAGCCGTCTTGCGAAAATAAAAGATTATATCGGAAGTGATGAGAGATTTTTTCTGACCTACGGAGACGGAGTGGCGGAGATAGACCTCTCTAAGCTTTTGGAATTTCACCGGTCGCATGGCAAGATAGGAACGATAACCGGGGTAAGGCCTCCCTCAAGGTTCGGAGAGATCGTAGCTGAGGATGAGGAGATAATTGAATTTAACGAAAAACCATTGGTTAGCAAGGGTTATATTAATGGCGGTTATTTTGTGTTTAATAAAGAAATATTTAACTATCTCTCTACCGATGACAATTGCGTGTTTGAGAGGGAGCCGTTGGAGAAACTGGTAAATAAGGGAGAGTTGAAACTTTATCCTCACAATGGATTCTGGCATTGCATGGATACTTACCGCGATTATGTGTTGCTCAATGAATACTGGAATAAGGGGGATGCCCCCTGGAAAGTTTGGGGATAGTGCAATGATTTATGATCAATAAGGAATTCTGGAGGAACAAAAAGGTTTTCGTCACGGGGCACACAGGGTTTAAGGGGGCCTGGCTTTGCCTTTGGCTCCATTCCCTGGGAGCTAAGGTGACCGGATACGCGCTGCAACCCCCGACCGATCCAAACTTATATGAGCTGGTAGGGGGGGATCAATTGGTCAGATCAAGGATTTCAGATATTCGGGATCTAGAGGCGCTAAAGCAGGAGATACTTCTGGCGGATCCTGAGATTGTTATTCACATGGCAGCTCAACCATTAGTGAGGGATTCGTATCGTGATCCGGTTGAGACTTATTCGGTGAATATGATGGGAACAGTTAATCTTTTAGAGGCATCAAGAGGTTGTAAAAGAATAAAAGCAATTATTAACGTTACTTCTGATAAATGTTATAAGAACAAAGAAAGGGAAAGCGGCTATAAAGAGTTCGAAACTTTAGGAGGGTATGATCCTTATTCGAGCAGTAAAGCATGTTCCGAGCTAATTACAGCTGCATATCGGAATTCTTTCTTTGGTGATCAAGCGGGTTTGGCCACGGTCCGGGCAGGGAATGTTATCGGTGGAGGTGATTGGGGTCCTGATAGATTGGTCCCCGATTTTGTCAGGGCTGTTTTGAAAGGTGAAAAGATAAAGATAAGAAATCCGTATGCGGTCCGTCCCTGGCAGCACGTCTTAGAACCACTATGCGGTTATCTTATGCTGGCGGAAAAGCTTTACTTGACCGGGCAGAAATACGCCGGAGCTTGGAATTTTGGGCCGGATGAAAAAGACGCGAAGCCAGTAGAATGGATCGTTAAAAAGTTATGCGATAAATGGGGGAAAGGAGCTTCTTACGTCATTGATAAAGGAAAACACCCCCATGAAGCTCATTATCTTCGACTGGATTGTTCAAAGGTCAGATCGAAACTAGGCTGGAAAGCTAAATGGGATCTTGATAGGGCCCTCAATAAGGTTGTTGAATGGACCCGTGCTTATCAAGAGGGAACTGATATAGGCACTGTTTGTTTGGCGCAGATCGACGAATATGAGAATTCTTTGTAATGATGAATAGGCGGATTTTGATATCAGGGGTAACAGGTTTTATCGGAGCTAATCTTGCCCACAGGCTTCTAGCGCTAGGCGCCGATCTTTATGCGATCAAGAGACGCCAGTCTAATCTTTGGCGAATAGAAAATATCTTACAAAAGCTGAGGCTTTTTGACGTTGATTTGAATGACGAAAACCGCGCGAGAGATGTTCTGGAAAAGATAAGTCCCGAAGTTGTGGTTCATTGTGCGGTACTTGGGGGGTCCCCCCACCAGCGCGATGTTAATGAGATATTTGGCTGTAATCTGTTTGGGACAATGAATCTTTTAAATGCCTTCTTAAAAACAAAGGGAAAGTTATTTATAAATACCGGTTCTTCTTCTGAATACGGAATAAAAAAATCTCCGATGAAGGAATCAGATCTGCTGGAGCCGGTCGGTGATTATGGTATTTCAAAAGCCGCCGCAACTTTATACTGTCAGAAAACATCAAAAATGACCGATAAATCGATTGTAACCTTGAGATTGTTTTCCCCCTATGGTTATTTCGAAGACGCCGGAAGGCTTTTCCCGAGCATAATAAAAGCAATAATTAGGGGCGAAGCCCCGTCACTAGCTAAGCCAGATTCGGTAAGGGATTTTTGTTTTATCGAAGATGTGATGGATGCGTACATTAGAACGATTAACTTTCCGGAGCCAAAAAAGATTTCCGGTCAGATCTTTAATATTGCTTACGGCAGGCAATATTCGGTAAGAGAAGCCTTTGAGATCGTTTGTAAAATCACTCAAAAGGATCTTCAGGCCAGGTGGGGAGAGGCAGCCTCTCGAGGAATGGAGCCGGCTATATGGCAGGCGGATATTGGCAAGGCAAGAAAAATATTGGGATGGAAGCCTAAAACAACCCTGGCAGAGGGGGTAAAACTTTACGTCGAATGGTTTAAGGATAACGTGGAGAAGTATCAATGAAATTATCTGATTACGTGGTTAATTTTTTAGTTGCCGAAGGCGTTACCCATGTTTTCGAGGTGGCCGGCGGAGCCATCAGCCATCTTTTGGATTCGTGCTATGACAGAAAAGACATCAAAGTTATTTCGACGCATCATGAACAGGCTGCCGCTTTTGCGGCTGAAGGTTATGCCCGGGCCAGCTGCGGGATAGGAGTTGCAATGGCGACCAGCGGACCGGGAGCGACTAATTTAATAACCGGTATCGGCAGCTGCTTTTTTGATTCAGTCCCGGCATTATTTATTACCGGCCAGGTGAACATTTATGAATTTAAGAACAAGAAAGCTGTCAGGCAGGCGGGCTTCCAGGAGACAGATATTGTAAGCATAGTAAAACCGATCGTTAAAAAAGCGGTAATGGTTAAGAACCCTAAAATGATCAAGTATTATCTTGAAGAAGCGGTCTTTTTGGCAAAAGCCGGAAGGCCGGGGCCGGTGCTAATTGATATCCCTTTGAACATCCAAAGGGCGGATATAAACCCGAAACGGTTGAAGTCCTTTGTTAAACGAACATCGGTAAAGATGGTCAAAGATAAAGAGATAGAGAAAATAGCCGGCATGATCAAGCGCGCGAAAAGACCGGTAGTTCTGGCTGGAGGAGGGGTCAGACTGGCCAATGCCCAGGAAGAATTGAATAGACTCGTTGATCGGACGGGCGTTCCAGTTGTTTCAACGCTTTTGGGAAAAGACGCTTTCCCCAATGATAGCAGCAATTATGCCGGAATGATTGGGACTTACGGCAATCGTTTTGCTAATTTGACGATTGCCAATGCTGATCTGTTATTGATTTTAGGTGCGAGGCTCGACACCAGGCAAACGGGAACCAAACCGAAAACTTTTGCCAGAGAAGCAACGATTATCCATGTAGACATAGATCCGCATGAGCTGAATAACAAAGTGACAGCTGATTATCCGATACAATGTGACATCAAATATTTCTTGAGCAAGTTAAACCCGTTCTTAAAAGGATTTGATCGGAGCAGTATCCATTTGTGGAAAAATAGCGTTAACCTTTATAAGGATAAGTTCAAGCTGAAAGATGACCAGAATAAAATCAGAATAAATCCAAATGTGTTAATGCAAAAGATTTCTAAGCATTTGCCGGCCGGGACGATTGTTTGCGCCGATGTCGGCCAGCACCAGATGTGGGCGGCCCAGTCACTAAAATTAGGGAAATCGCTGCGTTTTATAACCCAGGGAGGAATGGGGGCCATGGGGTCAGCCCTTTCGCTGGGGATCGGGGCTTCTTTTGCCAATCCCGGGAAAATGGTTTTGGTAATATCCGGTGACGGGGGGTTTCAGCTCAATATTCAGGAACTGCAGACGTTATATTATTATAAGTTGCCAATCAAGATTATCCTTTTGAACAATCAATGCTATGGCATGGTGAGGCAGTTTCAGCAGCAATATTTTAACAGCCGGTTTCAATCAACAGTAGTGGGTTATAGCTGTCCGGATTTCCAGGAAGTCGTCCGTGCATACCGGATTGATCACTTGAAATTATCTGGTGCCGGTCGTATAGAGAGCCATTTAAAGAAAATATTTTCTGACCGAAAGCCTTTATTTGTCGAAATTGAAATTGATCCCAAATATACCGTTGATCCAAAACTATCCGTCGATCGGCCGATAGAAGATCAGGAACCGCTTTTGCCGCGAGAGGAGCTTAGATCATTAATGATTGTGAAACTCTATGAAAAATAAAAAAGAAGAGATTAAAAATAAAATATTCAATAAAATAAAAGAATATTATAAAGTGGTTTTTGCACAGGGCAAGTTTCTTCCGGGAATTGATAAAATTAGCTATGCCGGCCGGGTGTTTGATGAACGCGAGCTGATAAATCTGGTTGATTCCGCCCTGGAATTTTGGCTCACCGCCGGAAGGTATGCGGACGAATTTGAGGAACGCTTGGCCAAATTTATCGGGGTAAAGTATTGCAGTCTTACCAATTCCGGATCATCGGCTAACTTACTTGCGGTTTCTGCGCTTACTTCGCCAAAAATCGGGAAGCGTGCCTTAAAAAAGGGCGATGAAATCATTACGGTGGCGGCCGGGTTCCCGACCACAATAACGCCGATCATCCAAAACGGCTGTGTCCCCGTGTTTGTGGACGTAGAATTGCCCTCCTATAATGTTAATTGCGGCCAGCTTGAAAAAGCGGTCAGCCAGAGGACCAAGGCGGTTATCCTGGCCCATACTTTGGGAAATCCTTTTGATCTGGAAAGGGTAAAAAAGATATGCGATAAGTATAATTTGTGGTTGATAGAAGATAACTGTGATTCGCTGGGATCGAAATATAAAGGAAAATATACAGGAAGCTTTGGAGATATCTCAACCTGCAGTTTTTATCCGCCACATCATATTACTATGGGTGAGGGAGGGGCGGTCCTTACTAATTCCCTCCGACTGAAAAGGATCGTTGAATCGTTTCGCGACTGGGGGAGAGATTGCTGGTGCCCGTCGGGACATGATGATACGTGCCGGAAACGTTTTAAATGGCAATTAGGCGAGCTGCCCAGCGGTTATGACCATAAATATATATATTCGCATTTAGGTTATAATCTTAAGATAACCGATATGCAGGCGGCGATAGGCTGCGCTCAGCTTGATAAGCTGCCGGCCTTTGTTAAGGCGAGAAAGAAGAACTATCTGTTCCTGCGCGGTGCATTGGAAGTTTATTCTGATAAGTTTATTTTTTCTGAAGCGACCCCAGGCTCAGATCCGAGCTGGTTCGGGTTTTTGATGACGGTCAGGCCTGAAGCCGGCTTCTCAAAGGAGGATATCGTCAATCATCTTGAGGAGCATAAGATTCAGACCAGAATGCTGTTTGCCGGCAACATGCTGAAACATCCGGCATTTGATGCCATGCGCCAAAACGGAAAAGGTTATCGTGTGGCGGGGAAGCTTAAAAATACCGATATTATTATGAATAATACTTTTTGGGTAGGAGTTTATCCCGGAATGACGAAAGAAAAACTGCAATATCTTGTATCTGTAATAATAAAGTTTATGGAAAATGTCTAGGCAAAAGGTCTCAGTTTGTATTCCGGTATATAACGGCGAAAAGCATATCAGGGAGACCGTTGACTCGATATTAAATCAAACTTACAGGAATTATGAACTGGTAATCGTTGATAATTGCTCTACCGATAAGACCGATGAGATCCTCAAGAGCTTTAAAGACCCACGCCTAAAATTATTCAGGAACAACAAAACCGTGGGTGCCGCTCAGAACTGGAATAAATGTCTGGAGCACGCTTCTGGAGATTATATTGCATTGTATCATGGCGACGATATCTATTACCCGACCATAGTTGAGGAGGAGATCACAATATTAGATAAATATACGAAAGTGGGTGCGGTTTTTACTCTTGCCGAATACCTGAATGAAGAGAATATCCCCATTAAAAAGCTCGATATCCCAAAGAGTATTGAGGAGATTAATATTTTGGATTTTAAGCAAACCATCAATAACACAATGCGGCATGAATGCATCTTTTTCTGTCCCACCGCGATGATGAGGAAAAGCGTCCTGGATCGGGTAGGCCGATTTGATGCAGAATCTTACGGATTTGTTTTTGACCTGGATATGTGGCTGAGAATCGCACAAAGGAGCAAATTATGCATTATAAACAAGAAACTGATGAAGTATAGGATTTATTCCAGCCAGGGTTCGCAGGCATTAGCCGCGACCGGCGGTTTAGAGCATTATAAGGCGGTAGATAAATATTTAAGACTAGATAATATCGGCGATTGGTTTAATCTCAATTTTCTATATTATTCGATTGTAAAATTTATAAAATATGCGGCACATTATTTGAGCCTCAAAGAAAAGATCAAGAAAATATTAGCGAAGCATTCAAGGAGATATAAGACGACCTGAAGCATGGCTGGGAGGGCGGTCTTGTCTGGGGGAAACCGTACTGACACGAAAACATGATCAAAAACATGGGAATGCACGAAGCTGATGAAATAAGGGAAATCCTCTCTTCGGCGGATGAAAAAATTACGCCAAACATTAATTCTTTATTGGGCGTCCGCCGCTATTTAAAGATGGCTAATGAGATAAAGGGGATTATAAAACAAGGTAAGATATTGGATTGGGGGTCTGGCTGGGGGCAAATGTCCTATCTTCTTAAAAACCGCGGCTTTGATGTCGTCAGCTATGAAGTTGAAGCTTCAGAAAGCCCCCTGGTCAAAAAGACAAACCAGCCGATGATCATCGGGAATGATCCTGTAAAACTGCCATTTCCTGATGTGTATTTTGACGCTGTTTTATCTTCAGGTGTTCTAGAACATGTGCAGGACGATAAAGCCTCAATCGGGGAGATAGCCAGGATTTTGAAAACCAAAGGTTATTTTGTTATATTTATGCTACCTAACAGATATTCTTATATAGAGTATCTTTCCGACCGTCTGGGCCGCGGGGCTCACCCGATAAAATATTCCGTCGGCGAAATCCACCGTCTACTTAAAGAAAAAGGCTTTGAACCGTTAGAATTCGGTTATCAGAATTTCTTGCCTTACAACTTAAAGGGCTTCCCCAAAATGATACAAAGAACGTATCATAAATTTGATCCTGTAATTGAAGCCTTGGATAACTGCTTTATAAACTTGCCGCTTTTGAATCGTCTTAGCACTAACATTAAGGTCATTGCGAGAAAAAAGTGAAGCATCACTTTTTGTCGGTCCCGGAGGGATCTGCTTCGGTTTTATTCATGAACAAATCACCGATGGAGAGAGAAATAAAAAACAGGGTCAAAGGTATTTGATACATGACCGTTCTGTTAACTAATGTCCCATCGACCAGAAATTGATAAGTGACAGGATTGTGGAACGCATAGATTATCATCAATAAGTCAAGGATTATCATTAAGAGCAGGTATTTCAACTTCGATGCCCAAATATATTTCCCGAAAAAGACGATCGCTAGTATAAAGACAAGCCAAAGTATCTGCCAATCAGCGTAAGTGAGCATCCTTCTGCCCAGGTTGTAAATGATGCCGGCGATCGTCGGCGGCCCGTAGGGGAGGCTGGAGGAAGCCGCGACTTCCGCCCCGGTCACGGCGGCCTGGCTAAAGATCCCGGTTACTTGTGATCCGATATTGCCCAGATACCGCATCAAAAAACTGTTTTGATAAAACAGCCAGGGAGCTGACACAATGACCGAAACCAAGATAAAGGTTCCGCCGGCCTTAGCTTCCTTTTTTTCTTCAACAAAGATGTAAACGAACAAAACCACCGCGGCTATTACCCAGAGCGGAATGCCGGATTGCTTAACAAAATTGCCGATCCCCAGCAAAAGAGCGGAAAAGTAAAGATGGGGTCTTTCTTTTTGCTTCATCCACTGGAAAAGATAAATCACGCCCGCCGAATAGTAGAAAGTTTGCATGAGATCAGAATAGGCGGTTCCCGCGTGATAGGTGATCAAAGGGAGGGAGGTGAATAAATAAGTAAAAAGCAAAGCATAGATCCTGGACATATTTTTGTGCAGATTTGCGTACAAGATAAGAAGCAGAGACAGGTAGCAGAGAGGGAAGATAATTTTCCCGATCGCGTCGTTCCAGGTCCCAATTCCCATGTATACCCAGGCCTGGGAAAGAGGATTGAGAAAAGGATGAGGGCCGGCCAGCTGGAGAGTTTGGTCTGTGATAACCTTACCGGTTGAAAAAACAATCTTAGCAATGCATCCCTGTCTCCAGAGATCGTCGAAGTTCACGATCGGCTTGACCAGGGCATCAAAGAAGACGTAAGCGATTGTCAGGCCAATCATTAATATTAATAGCTTCTCCGCGGTTGCTCTTGCTTGATTTTTATCTTCCATTTTTACCAGCGCTGAAACAAATCTTTTTATTGAAGACAGGTCGAAGATCGTTATTTTATTTAGCATAAGGTATATCAATAAGATTGCGATAAAGATCAGAACAGGCGTTGCAGCGGTTATCAAGTTAAGGGAGATGCCAAAAAGGGACAAAGTAAACATTTCGAGGCCAAGCAGGCCAATGCCGATCCCCCAGGCCAAAGCGAATCTTTCGAGGAAGGAAATCTTGGTCTTGTTTTTGAAGATCAATCCAACGATTCCATATCCAAGAAAGATAGGCAAAGCCAAAGTTAATACTAATCTAATAAATAACATCATTGTCTTTGGAAACCGCGACGTTCAGTCGCAGGTTTCTGGTGCAGAATATACGCGTTATCGTTCAATTTTGCTAAAAGGGAAAATCCTTTTTGCGCAGCAAGCTCTTTTTGATCGGGATGAAATACTAAAAGATAGGACGATTGGCTTAGCGCATCATTAAAAATATGCGGGACCAGATAGATCCTTGCTTGAAGAGAGGCCGCATATCTTGAGCTTAACAGCCCAAACTGGATCGGTGCTTTAGGCAATTTCTCTTTTGCAAAAACCAGAAAATCATAATAATCTTTGCCGTAAGCGATAGCCCTTTTTTGTTCAATGGTTTTCCCGAAATACTTTGAATAATCATCTTTGAAAATATTGAAATAATTGTAATCCGCATTCAAGGCAAGAAGGATCCATAAGGCGATTGACAAAAATAAAGTCCGCTTTGCTGTTTCCGCAAAAACCAGATATATTCGGGGCGCTTTTGATTTTTTGGTTTCAGGCAGCTGAAAGTATCGGACCAAAAAATAAACCACAAAAAATATGCCGATAATCCAATAAATATAAATATTGACAGAGGTTCCAAAAATGTTACTGCTGGGTATGACGTTAATGGTGCTGCCAATCACGACCCTTCCCTTCGGCCCCCAGAATTCCTGCCAGCCTGACTTTATATCGGTTATAAAATTCCCGGTGATGGCCTGAGCGCTTTCAAGTTCAATGCCTTCCGGCCCGTTTTCCGGGAAAATCAAAATTTGCCCGATAAATCCTATCCAGGAAGGATTTTGCGAACGAACATTGAAGTAATAACTTTTAAAGTAATCAGTTTTGTCCAGGCTAAACCAGATGCTTTTTGGTTCATTCATCTGCGGATCATAACTCGAAGCCCAGAATAATCTTGCGGTGCCGCTTTGATTTGATTTGATCTTCAAAACGATGGTGCTAAATTCTTCGGCGTCGATGTTGAACTCGGGCATCCCGATGAAGTAGGGGGTGTTGGGAGGGTGGCTTATCATAATATTGATTTGATCTAAGGCTTGAGCGCTGGAACCCAGTAAACAGATGGAGATTAATAGGAGCAATGATTTTCTCACGGGTAGATTATAACATGTTATAATAACTTCGTGGAGAAAACCCATATTACGATCATAGGCGCCGGGGTGGTTGGGTTAGCGATCGCGGCGGAATTAGGAGATGTTGTCCTGGTCGAAAAAGAGTCTTCTTTTGGGCAGGAGACCAGCAGCCGCAACAGTGAGATCATCCATGCCGGGATCTATTACGAGAAGGATTCTCTCAAAGCAAAACTCTGCGTAGAAGGGAAGGATCTTTTATATGCTTTCTGCAAAGAGAACAATATCCCTCACGCAAAGCCGGGGAAAATTATTGTCGCGGTTGACAGAGAAGAAGAGAAGCAGCTCTATCAGCTGGCTCAAAAGGGAAAAGCCAATGGAGTTATCGATCTTCAGCCTTTAACCAAAAAGCAAACCCATGAAATGGAACCATCGGTTAACGCTTATGCCTCCTTGTTCTCACCGAGCACGGGAATAATCGATTCTCATGCTTTAATGAAATGTCTGGAGCAAAAGGTAAAGGACAGGGGGGGGATCATGTCTTATGGATCGGAAGTGAAAAGGATAAGGTATACGGGAAAGGGATATATGGTTAACATTGATGGCGAAGAAACGATCGAGACAGAAGTGCTTATCAATTCCGCCGGGCTTTATTCAGATAAAATCGCGGAATGGGTCGGAATGGACATTGAGAAGAAGCATTACCGCCTGCATTATTGCAAGGGCGAGTATTTTGCTTATTCGAAGCCATCTTTTCTCAAGCACCTGGTTTATCCGGTTCCGGAAGCGGACGAAAAAGGGCTGGGCATACACTCGGTGACCGACCTGGGCGGATCTCTAAAGTTTGGACCCAGCGCGGAGTATGTCGACAAGATTGATTACAACGTGAATCCCGCGAACCGAAAAAAGTTCCATGCGGCAGTAAAAAAATTATTTCCTCAAGTGGCAGAAGAAGACCTCCAGCCGGACCAGGCTGGTATCCGTCCCAAACTGCAGGGGCCGGGAGAGGGGATAAGAGATTTTGTTATTAAAGAGGAAAGCGGCAATGGATTTCCCGGGTTGATTAACCTTATTGGCATTGAATCTCCCGGGCTGACAGCATGCTTGGCGATCGCAAAGCATGTCTCTAACGCCCTCACCTAAGCTTGTTTTTATCGACTATTTATTCTTTACGGCCCTCTCCCAGGGGGAGAGGGGGTGGGTGAAAAGCGTTTACCTCCCAATTCCCTCTCCCTTTGGGAGAGGGTGGTAAACACCAAACCAAGCTTTAACGACAAACCAGGGTGAGGGTATTAGCGGCCCCCCGGGTGAGGGCTGTAAGCGCTACCTTTTGACATGTCTTGACACAATAAAATGCCCCTTGACAACTCCTGACCCAATGATATAATGACCGCAATGGAAATTTTCGAGAACGAGATCTACACTTCCGAAGAGACCAAGTCACTGCTTAAGATTTCCCAATCCACTTTTCTGCGTTTAGTCAAAAAAGGGATCCTTCGCGCCTATAAGGTTGGCGGCCAATATAGAATTCTAGGCCGCGAAATACTCCATTTAGTTAGCCCACGGCTGGAAGAAAAGGCGACCACGGCTTACCGCAGGGTTCGCAACGGGGTTAAAAGACAGCTCGAAAAGATCAGCGAATAAGGGGGAAGAGATGAAAAAAATAATTTGTTTGTTTTTAGTTTTTGGTCTGATTCTACCATTAATGCCGGGGAGAGCGGCGGCTCAGCTGTTGCTCAATCCGGTTGAGATGCCGGATTTAAAGGCACCAGGGGTTGATTCCTCTCGGACCAGCGCGGCTTCTTCATCTCTTGTTTCAGCCCAGGCAAGATATATCCCTCAGAGAAAAATTTCGGAAGATTATAAGCTGGGGCCGGGAGACCAGCTGGAAGCGCATCTGATCGTAGGAGACAACGCACTGGCGCTGGATTACAGTTTTGTTTTAAATCCGGAAGGGAAGATCTTTTTCCCAAATATAGGAGAGATATATTTAAACAGTTTAACCATGGAACAGGCCCGCTCAAAAATGATCGCGGAAGTCAGGAGGAAGTATCAAGAGGATTTTTCCCTCTCGCTGATGATCTCGGCGCCAAAATTGATCAAGATCTATGTGACCGGACAGGTGGCTAATCCCGGCTTATATACCGTTTATGACGGCTCGACCGTTTCGGAAGTGGTAAAAAGTGTCGGAATTGCGCCCGGCGGGTCGAATCGCAAGATGTTAATCAAACGCAAGGATCAAGTTATCAAGGTTGACCTTTACGACGCCTTGTATAGAGGAAAAACCGATTCGGATGTGATTATTAGTATGGGAGATGTGATTGAAGTACCTGCAGCCGGTTCAGCCCGGGTAACCGTTATGGGTGAGGTGCCGCGGGCGGGACAATACGAGCTTTTGGAGGGTGAACGCTTGAAGGACGCGCTGGCAATGGCAGGATATGTTGGGGCGAACTCAAACCTCGCAGAAGTGGCATATTTAAAAAGAGGGAAGGGCAATGATAAGTTTGAAAATTATAAGCTAAATTTATATGACATGTTCCTGAAGAATGATAATTCTCAAAACGTCGAATTAACGGACGGCGATATCGTTTCTGTCCCCGGAATTAAAGCGTACGTTTACGTTTATGGGGAGGTGGGAAGCGGGGGCCGACTCAATTATTTCCCTGGCCAGAAGCTTTCGGATTACATCAACCTCTCCGGAGGCCCGACTGCAAGAGCGAACCTGGCCGGAGTCACCGTCACCCGCCAGGAAGAGGGCAAGCCAAAAGTTTATAACATCGATGCCTCGCGTATTTTGCACAGCGGAGTGAACGATAAAGATATTGAAATCATGGCGGGAGATGTGGTTTTTGTGCCGGGAAATTTCTTTTATTTTACAGATTTTGCGTCGTTCGCAAACACGATATTGCTGGCTTTGACACTCTACAGTACGGTCGCCAGGAAGTGAGGGAACAGCCCTCACCCAGACGATCGTTAAAGTTAGACTGTGTGGTTACAACCCTCTCCCAAAGGGAGAGGGGATGGGATGAAGAACTTGAGGAGGATAAAACCATGGTTGAGCAAGTATACAACGACGAAATAGATCTGCGCGAATATATCGAGGTTATTCGAAAACGGTGGAAAGTGATAGCTTATTTGACGGCTGGTCTGGCGGTGGCGGCGCTGATATTTAGTTTACTGCAGAAGCCGATTTATGAGGCGAAGACGACTATTTTGATAAGGTCCGGCGGGACCAGTAGCGCTTTATCTCAATTTGCTGGTTTGGCAGGATTGGCTGGCATAAGTTTGCCGTCCGGAGGGGGCAATTTAGGGGATCTTACTGAATTACTTCAGAGCAAGGCAGTGGCGGCTAAGGTTTTAGAAGATTTGAAGCTAAAGGATCGGATTAAAGGCTGGAATGATCCTAAGCTGACTGATCAAGATCTGGTCTCTGCAGTTCAGGGAATGTTGGGAAAGCCGAAAACAAGCGGGAACTTGATTGAATTAAAGGCCGAATATTCGGATCGGGATTTGGCGGCGGAGATCGTCAACGGATACGCGAGCGCGTTGTCGTATTACTGGAATAAACTGAATTACACTGAAGCGCAGAAAAAAAGAGATTATATTGAAAGCCAGCTCCCGCGGGTGGAAAAAGAGTTAAAAGACGCTGAACAGAAAATGAAAAAATTCACCTTGCTATCGCCAAGGGGAGGGACAGCCTCTTCCGGCTTAATGGGGTTGGTCCAGGGTTCGCAGTCGCAGGGGATCGAAGTGACAAGACTTTCGCGCGAACTTGATATCCAGAATTCTGTTTACACCATGCTGCGCAAAGAATATGAGTCAGTAAAGCTTGAGGAATCGAAAGAAATCCCGCCGTTCTCAGTAGTGGATGAGGCGGTGGCGCCGAAGTTTAAGAGTAAACCAAAGATCAAGTTAAACACCATGATTGGGCTTGCACTTGGATTGTTTTCCGGTATTTTTATAGCTTTTTTTAAAGAATATTGGGAAGCTTCAGGGACAAAAAACACAAAGTAATCTTTCTTATTTTCATTTTATTGATTGGGAGGCTAATGTGAGCAAAACAGTCTATGTTGGCATGAGCGCTGATCTGATACATCCAGGGCATTTAAATATTATTAAAGAGGCGCAAAAGCTGGGCAAAGTTACCGTTGGCCTTCTTACCGACAAAGCCATTGCCAGCTATAAAAGACTTCCATTTTTATCATTTGAACAAAGAAAAGCCATTGTTGAAAATATAAAAGGGGTCGATGAAGTTATTCCGCAAGAGACCTTGGACTATGAGCCAAACCTCAGAAAAATTAAGCCGGACTATGTTGTGCATGGTGACGATTGGAAAACCGGGGTGCAAAAAGAGGTTCGCCAGCGGGTAATAGATGTTTTGGCTGAATGGGGAGGGCAATTGCGCGAAGCCCCTTATACCAAAGGGATTTCTTCTACCATGTTGCATGATGAGCTTCATAAGATAGGAACAACCCCGGATATTAGGAGAAAGAGATTAAAAAGATTATTGCAATCAAAAGAAATCGTTAGGGTCCTTGAAGCTCACAATGGCCTTACCGGGTTGATAGTTGAAGAAACAAAAGTAGAAGATAACGGTGTAACTAAAGAGTTTGATGCCATCTGGTTGAGTTCATTGACCGACTCAACCGCTAAGGGACGCCCGGACATTGAATATGTTGATTTCACTTCCAGAATGAACACGCTGCAGGACATTTTTGAGGTTACGACCAAGCCGATCATCTTTGACGGTGACACTGGCGGCGTGACGGAACATTTTGTTTTTATGGTTAAAACGCTGGAGCGTTTAGGAGTATCAGCGGTTGTTATAGAAGATAAAGTTGGTTTGAAAAAAAATTCGCTTTTTGGCACGGATGTTTTACAAGCCCAGGATACGATAGAAAACTTTTGCCATAAGATAATTTCTGGGAAAAAAGCGCTGGTTACTGATGATTTCATGGTAGTAGCCAGAATTGAGAGCTTGATCCTCAAACAGGGGATGGATGATGCTGTCAAGCGTGCCCGGGCGTATGTTGAAGCGGGAGCAGATGGGATAATGATCCACAGTAAAGAAAAAATGCCCGATGAAATTTTGGCTTTTTGTGAAGCGTACAGGCAGTTTCCAAATAAAGTACCTTTGGTGGTTGTTCCTACAACATATTGCCAGATCGAAGAGAAAGCGCTGATAAAGGCCGGAGCAGATATTGTTATTTACGCGAACCATTTGATCAGGAGCGCTTATCCGGCGATGGTCAAGGCGGCAGAGACCATCTTGAAGCATGAAAGAGCTTATGAATGCGAGCCGATGTGTATGTCAATTAAAGATATCCTTTCCTTAATGCCAGGTGCGAATAATAGATGATATCTCCACGCGACTTTTTTGATTGTCTTAAACAACAAGGGATCGAGTATTATACTGGTGTTCCCGATTCTCTGCTTAAGGATTTTTGTGCGTATGTTGCCAGCGTTGTCCCTTCTAGTAATAATGTAATTGCAGCTAACGAAGGTAACGCTGTCGCGCTAGCCGCAGGTTATCATCTGGCAACCGGCAAAATTGGCCTGGTCTATATGCAGAATTCAGGCCTGGGAAACGCAGTTAATCCCCTTCTTTCTCTAATGGATAGAGCGGTATATTCTATTCCTTGTGTGCTTTTGGTTGGTTGGAGAGGGGAGCCGGGAGTAAAAGATGAGCCGCAGCATCTTAAACAAGGAGAAGTTACATTGAAGCTGCTAAATACTTTAGATGTCCCGCATGAAACATTGCCGACAAAAAATGATCAGGCCATCGAGGTTATTAAGAAAATAGTTAAACGGGCCAAAACCGAGCAAAGAGTGACTGCTCTGATTGTTAGAAAAGGGACATTTTCACCTTTTAAGGTAGAAAATACTGAAGAAAACAAGCAATTGCCGCTTAGGGAAGAGGTTTTGGATTATTTTATCCGGCAATTAGGGGAAAGGGATATCGTGGTTGCTACTACAGGAAAAACATCAAGAGAACTTTTTGAATTGAGAGAAAAGTATAACCAGGGACACGCAAACGATTTTTTGACCGTTGGCTCGATGGGGCATGCCTCTCAAATAGCTTTAGGGATCGCCTCTAATTGTCAGGAGCGCCAGGTCTATTGTTTTGACGGCGACGGAGCGTTCATTATGCATTTGGGGGGAGCGGCCATTATTGGAGAGAGAGCGCCGAAAAATTATAAGCACATTGTTCTAAATAACGGGGCGCATGAGTCGGTTGGTGGCCAGCCAACCGCCGGTTTTCATCTTAACATGTTAGAGGTGGCAAAGGCCTGTGGTTATAAGCGTTTTTTGAGAATTGCGAGCATTGAGGAATTGCAGAATAATTACGATCAGATATCTGAGGCCGAAGGCCCGGTGTTTGTTGAGATTAGGGTAAGAAAAGGGGCGAGGAAAGATTTGGGGCGGCCGACAATCGCGCCCATTGCCAATAAAGAAGTTTTTATGGAGGATCTGCGGTAAGCATGAAAAAGGAATTTTATTATCATCTGCCAACAGAAATATATTTTGGCGAAGGCCAGATAAAACGGTTGAGCAGGATCGCCGGCAAAAGGCATCGCGTTATGCTGGTTTGCGGTCGCGGTTTTCTAAGAAAGAGCGGTTGGCTGCAAAAGATAAAAACTCTGCTTAAGGGAAATAAGGTCCTCATTTTTGATGGTGTTTACGAGAATCCGGATGTTGAACTGGTTGAGACGGGTCTTTCTCTGGCCAGGAAAAACCGGATAGATCTGGTGATAGGCGTTGGCGGAGGCAGTGTGCTGGATTGCGCAAAAGCAATCGCAGCACTTGTCCCTAATAAAGGACAGGTCATTACTTTCCTGGAAAAGAAAAGAACGTTAACCAGGCCTGGCTTGCGCTTTATTGCTGTGCCAACTACCGCGGGCAGCGCTAGCGAAGTTACCCCTTATTCGGTTATTACGGTCCCTCAGAGAGGAATAAAGGTTACCCTGGCGCACAAATATCTTTACCCGGAAGTGGCGGTCATAGACCCGGTTTTTCTGAAAAGTTTATCAAGATCGCAAATTGCAAATCCCGGCATTGATGTGCTTTGCCACGCGATCGAATCCTATTGGAGTGTTAGCAACAATCCTATTTCAGACGCATTTGCTATTGAGGCGGTAAAACTTGTTTTTGAAAATCTAAAAGGCTTTTACAGAAATAGACATTCAAAATTATTTAGGATTAATATGGCTAGGGCCTCTTTATTTGCCGGCTTAGCTTTTTCAAATACAAGAACCACTGCCTGTCATTCTATTTCTTACCCTTTAACTACAATTTATAGGATCCCCCATGGGCAAGCTTGCGCGGTGACATTGCCCGAAGTTCTTATTTATAATGAAAAAGCTTTGAAGGTGAAAATGGAAAGTCTCAAAAATATTGTGGGGGCAGAGGATGTTGCTAAGGTTGCCCACCAGATCCGAAATCTAATATTGGATATAGGATTAAAAATCAGGCTTAGAGATTTAAATCTAAAAGAGAGCGATCTCTTGACTGTTCTTGCTAAAGGATTCACGCCGGAAAGGATGGCAAATAATCCGAGAAAGATAAGCAGGGGCGCAATGCGAGCTATATTAAAAAAGGTATATTAAGGGATACTTAACAAGATAAATAGAATGAAGAAGAAAACATTGATCAAGAATGGCATAGCGGTTGTAACTGTTATTTATGAAAAAGGGCTGCCATTTTTCAAGGACTATTTTGCTTCGCTTGAAAACCAAAAGAACAAGAACTTTGATCTGCTGCTATTTGGCGGGGGTATCAGTAAAAAATCAGCACAAGCACTGCGAAACCATATGAATGGCCGGAAGTCGGTTAACTATCAGTTGATTGATTTGGGTAAATTGCCTTTGAATGTTATTTGGACGAAAGTCATGGCTTTTTTAATCCGTTCAAAATACGAGAAGATTATTTTTGCCGATCTAGATGATTATTTCAGGTCAGACAGGGTTGCGATCCTGGCTGCACAGCTTAACAAGTCTCCTTTGGTTTTTCATGACTTGAACTTATTTTATGATAGGGGGGACAAGATCGTCCATAGTTATTTTAAGGGTAAAATGCCGGCGAGGATTGATTGGCGATTTATATTAGACAAGAATTGCCTTGGTTTGGGTAATTCAGCGATAAGGAGAGAATTGCTTTTCCCAATAAGAATTCCTAAAGAAATCAAGGCAATAGACTGGTATTTGTTTATGAATCTCATGCTTAAGCGCGGAGTAAAAGCACGATTTATCCCTAAGGGGCTCACATATTACCGTCAACATGTGGGAAATATATCTGGGATATCTGATCTTACATCAGATAGGATACTTAATGCTTTAGAAATAAAGAGGCGACATTATTATTGGCTGCTTAGAAAATTTAGAAAAAATCATTTATTACTCCAAATGTACCAAGCCATAAAGATCCTTACTGATAATTTTAAAAAAGATGCTTATTTGAAGCGAATGCAGAAGGAATTCAGCGGAAAAAGGACATTCTGGTGGGAATATGCAAGAGTGTGATGAACGTTGAGGTGAGAAAATGAATAAAAGATTTAAGAAATGGAAATATCCGGAGATTAAAGAAAGCAAGCCTACAAAATATAATTGGTTAGTTCAAAATGTAAAAGGATTGGCACTCGGCAAAAATACAGATATAGGAGCTTTTACCTATATAAATGCTAAGAATGGTGTAATCATTGAAAAAAATGTTCAGGTAGGTTCTCATTGTTCTATTTATTCTGTTTCGACTATCGATAGGAAAAATGGTAGGGTGCACATCAAAGCTAACGTCTGTTTAGGTAGCCATAGCATTGTCATGCCAGGGGTGACTATTGGCAGGGGAGCGGTTATTGGGGCTTTTTCATTTGTAAATAAGAATATACCTGCAAATTGCCTGGCTTTTGGAGTCCCCGTAAAAGTTGTGAGGAAAATATGAAATGAACATACCTTTATCAAGCCCGGATATAACCCAAAAAGAGATTGATTCTGTTGTCGCGGTTCTCAAAACCCCCAGCCTCAGCCTGGGGCCAAAGCTTCCTGAGTTTGAGAAGAAGTTCGCCGAATATATCGGGACTAAGCATGCGATAGCAGTGAACAGTGGTACCAGCGGTTTGCATTTATGCATTCGCGCATTAGATATTAAGGATGGGGACGAAGTTATAACCACTCCTTTTAGTTTTATCGCCTCATCTAATTGTGTTCTGTTTGAAAGGGCAAAACCGGTTTTTATTGATATTCGCGAAGACACTCTTAATATTGATGAGAATAAAATTGAGAAAGCCATTACCAAAAGAACAAAAGCGATCCTTCCGGTGCATGTATTCGGTTACCCCTGTGATATGACGAAGTTAACGAAACTGGCAAAAAAGCATAAACTTGCGGTCATTGAAGATGCTTGCGAAGCAATCGGTGCAAAAATTGATGATAAGCAGGCTGGAACTTATGGCAAATGTTCAGTCTTTGCCTTTTACCCAAACAAACAAATGACAACCGGTGAAGGTGGCATAATCGTCACCGATGACGGTAAGATCGCCCGGCTGATCAGGAGTATGCGAAATCAGGGTAGGGATGAAAGCATGAGCTGGCTTAAGCATAATCGGTTGGGGTATAACTATCGGTTGAGTGACATCAATTGTGCTCTTGGGATTGCTCAACTGGAAAGGATCGAAGAAATACTGGCCAAAAGAAAAAAGGTGGCTCGCGAATATAATGCCTGCTTATCCGGGATAGATGAGATAGTGTTGCCTCCACTGGGCGGCAAAGGATTACGCCGCAGCTGGTTCGTTTATGTCATCAGGCTAAAAGAACAATTTTCTGCGGCGCAGCGGGACAAGTTGATACGATTATTGCGAGATGATGGTATTGGCTGTAATGTGTATTTCCCGGCCATACATTTGCAGCCACTCTATCGGGACGAGTTCGGTTATCAGCGCGGCATCTTTCCGAAAGCGGAAGCCGTAGCTGACAGAACGATCGCCCTGCCATTCTTCAATAATCTTAAGACTGAAGCGATCAAAAAAGTTGCGGCCAGCCTGAAAAAAAACATAAGAAAGGTGAACAAATATGAAAGCTAGTAAAAAGGAATTATTTAAGGATAAAGTAATCATGGTTACCGGAGGTACCGGTTCGATCGGAAGCGAGATCGTCAGGAAGCTGCTCGCTTATCCGGTTAGGCAGGTCAGGATCTATTCGCGGGACGAATTCAAACAATATTCCCTGCAGCAGGAATTCAAGGACCAGCCTCTGGGCCGGGTCTCCTTCCTCTTGGGTGATATCCGGGACCGGGACCGTTTGCATATGGCGATGGAGGGTGTGAACATTGTTTTTAACGCCGCCGCGATGAAACACGTGCCACTGTGCGAATACAATCCCTTTGAGGCGGTCAAGACCAACGTAATGGGCACCCAGAACATGGTTGATGTCTGCCGCGCCAGTAACGTTGATAAGTTTGTGCACGTCAGTACAGACAAAGCGGCTTTCCCGGCCAATGTCATGGGTGCCACCAAGCTATTAGCCGAGAAAATTTCGGTGGCAGCGGAACATTATAAAGGCTCACACTGCACGGTGTTCTCGGCCGTCAGGTTCGGCAACGTCTTTGGTTCGCGCGGCTCGGTCGCTCCCCTGTTTTACCGGCAAATAAGTGCCGGCGGGCCGGTCACCCTGACAGATCACAAGATGACGCGCTTCATGATGAGGATCTCTGAAGCGGCGGAACTGGTGATTAAAGCTGCCGAGATTGCGCAAGGAGGGGAAATATTTATTTTAAAGATGCCAGTCATGCGGATAGAGGACCTGGCCAAGGCGATGATCTCATATTTAGCACCCAAATACGACTATAGTCCCGCCGATATCAAGGTCGAAGTGACCGGCAAACGTAGCGGCGAGAAACTTTACGAGCTGCTGATGACGGAGGACGAGGCAGACAACGTTTATGAGAATGCAAAAATGTTCTGCCTCTGCAATCAGCCGCTGCCTAACTTTGTCAAGTCACGGGTCAAGAACTACCGCAGCGACAATGCCCCGCTGATGGGGCGGGCTGAGATTGCGAGGTTCCTGGAGCAGAGCATGGCGGATATTGAAAAGACATTACTGCCGCAGGGCGGCAAGAGCGGGAACAGGTGAGGTGTGATATGGTCAAAGTAAGCAAGCAAGAGGTCGACAATTTCCGGGAACCGTATATTGTCGCTGAGCTGGGGTCAAACCATAACGGCGATATGGCGCTGGCAAAAAAAATGATCCTGGCGGCAAAGGAGGCCGGGGCCGATTGCGTTAAGTTCCAGAGCTGGTCGAAAGAGACCATCTTTTCGAAAAAAGTCTATCAGGACAACTTTTTCTTAAATGATGATTATCGGCAGCGGTCTGATTTTACCTTGGAAGAAATAGTTGAGAAGTATTCTATTTCCGAGGAGCAATTGATGGGGATGAAAGAATACTCAGACCAGATCGGGATAGACCTGATCTCCACCCCCTTTTCCAACAGGGAAGTTGACTTCTTGGTGGAGATAAAGGCGCCGTTCATAAAAGTCGCTTCCATGGATTTAAATAATTACCACTTTTTAGATTATGTTGCCAGGAAAAAAATGCCGATAGTCCTATCAACCGGGCTGAGCGAATTGGCTGAGATTGATCAGGCAATCAAGACCATTGAACAGGCCGGCAATGATCGGATAATTATTTTGCATTGTGTTTCGATTTACCCGCCCAGTGATGGCAATGTGAACCTGAATAATATGGAGACTTTGCGCCAGCTTTACCCGTATCCAGTTGGCTATTCAGACCACACACTAGGATTTTCCATTGCCCTGGCGGCAACGGCCAAAGGGGCTTGTTTGATCGAAAAACATTTTACACTTGATAAGAACCTGCCTGGCTGGGATCACAAGGTATCCGCTTCCCCAGAAGAGCTGGCGATCATTTGCCGCGAGACAAAAAGAATAAATAGCTCTTTGGGCAGCTATCGGATAATGTGCGAGGAAGACCAAGAAAGAAAAAACGCGTTCAGACGTAGCGCAGTATCAGCCAGGAACTTAGAAAAGGGAGAGAGATTGGTAGCTAACGATATTATTTTCAAGAGGCCGGGCACGGGTGTTGCGCCACACGAGTTAAAATATATATTAGGTCGAAAGTTGAAAAGCGCCAAAAAGCAAGATGACTTATTTGCTTGGGAAGATTTTGAATAAGAAAAGTAAGAAAGGAAAATAAGATGAAAAGAAAAGTTGGCATCACGATCGAAGGGAGAATGGGATCGACACGCCTGCCAGGCAAGACGCTGAAGATGCTTTACGGCAAGCCGATGCTCGAACGTATGATTGAACGTTTAAAAATGGTGAAACAGGCCGATATAATCGTCATGGCAACCACCGACCAGCTGCAGGACCAGCCCATCGTTGACCTAGCCAAGCAGCTGGGGATCGGTCATTACCAGGGGAGCAGTGAGGACGTCTTGGATCGGGTTTTAAAAGCGGCGCAAAAATATGAGATTGATATCATTGCCGAAACCTGCGCTGATTGTCCAGTGGTTGATCCCGGAATAATTGATAAGCAAATAGCGGCCTTTATTGAGAATAATGTTGATTATGTTGGATGCCATTTGGTAAAGACATTCCCAATCGGGCTAGACGCAAAGGTATTTACGATTAAAACATTAGAAGAGGTTGCCATGATTACCAACGATCCCGCAGACAGGGAAAACGTTTCTTTATACATTTATGAGCATCCCCAGAGATATAAACTACTTAATATTGAAGCAAGGGGTAGGCAAAGGCGGCCAGATTTGAGGTTGGTTGTTGATCATCAAGAAGATTTCGACTTAATTGATAGGATATATTCTGAATTATACTCGCAAAACCCCGGTTTTAATTATGATGATATCTTGAATCTATTTGAACGAAAACCGGAGTTAATTCAGATTAACAACCAGGTGAAGAACATAGCAGTTGCAGGGAGAAAATAATGGTTTATCAGGCGGCAATTGTCGGGTGCGGCAGAATCGCCAGTGATTTTGATGACGATCCACTAATGAAGAAGCTTTATGGCATTGCTACTCATGCCGGGGGGTATAAGGATAATCCTAGGGTTGAATTAGTGGCTGCGGCAGACATATCTCCTGAAAAATTGCAAAAGTTTGGTAAACGTTGGGATGTAGGCCGTCTTTACACTGATTATAAGCAGATGTTAAAAGAGAATAAGGTTGATATATTAAGCATTTGCACCTGGAATTCAACTCATCTGGAATTATTGGAACAAGCGGCAAAAAGCGGAGTGAAAGCGGCATTTTGCGAGAAGCCAATCTCCAATTCTATTAGAAATGCCGAGCGCATGATAGAGATTGCCAATGCTAACAACATTAAATTGGCGGTAAATCATAGCCGCCGTTGGGACGAGCTTTATCAAAATGTGGCGGATTTGATAAAAAACGGAGAGCTTGGCGAAATTCAGCAAGTTAGCTGTTATTACACAGCGGGGATAGCAAATACTTGTTCGCATTTGTTTGATGTATTAAGAATGTTTTTAGGAGACGCGATTAGCGTTAACGCTTTGATAAAAGATGCCCTCCTTAAGGACGATCCTAATATGGATGGATATATTAGGTTTAAAAATGGTGCGACGGCTGTGATCCAGTCCTTGGATGTTAAAAAATATACTATATTTGAGTTTGATATTTACGGAACAAACGGCCGGCTAAGGATTGTAGACAATGGGTTTAACGTTGCTTATTGGGAATCTGCTCCAAGCAATAAATACTTAAATTATAATGAATTATTCCTTTCCGAGCCCCCTTTAAGAGTAGAGCCCAAATCAATAATCAAGAATGCCGTTCAAGATATCGTAGATTGTCTTGATTTAAGCCGTCAACCAAGATGTACAGGGGAAGATGGCATAAAAGCCCTGGAAATTATTTGTGCTTTTCATCTTTCGGCAGGGCTTAATGGGATGACGGTTGATTTGCCCTTAAAGAATAGGGATTTGGTCATAAAATCAAAATAAGAATAACGGAGATAACTAAAAATGCGTTTGCATCTGGTTGAAGCTCATAGGAATGGCCAGGTTTACGAAGGTGGAGAAGTAGTAGCTCTTTCTCCTCTGGCTTGTTATGAGCTAGAAAAAAGTAATATAGCTCATAAAATACCGGAAGACTTTTATGATTGGGTTGAACTGTGGAAACACGATATGCCCTTGTATGAAAAGGAACTGAAATGGATGGAAAATATTGATGCAGTTATTAAACTGATGAGCGATGATGTTCGTCGACTGGATATCCCTCTTGCCAATCTTTATAAATACTATTTAAAACACAGCATTGATCCAATTATATTAAATACAAAATTGGCACTGAATATTATTAACATAACTAAGCCAAATGAAATTGTGTTTTATGGAAAGGGAAAACAAGCTACAGAGCTTAATTGGCAATTGGGTTACGCGATTGATGATTACATGTCAAAAATTCTCCCGTTGATAGCAGAAAATAAAGGGTTTAAATATAGACATATTGTGGTTGATGAGCCAACAAAGCAGGGAGAAAAAAGCGTATTAAGGCGCGATGGTTTCATGGCTATGACCGTTGGATATAAAAGAGCCAAGGAGTATATCATGGATATGCTTAAAATCATGGCTTGTTTGCCTAGCAGGGCTATGATCAGGACAAAGGATTATAACCCTAAAAATATTTTGTTGCTAAAGTTGGATTGGGGGTTGAGTAAATTTGCCCTTGACGCCTACAAAAACGGACATAATGTTTATTTTATTGACCGTTTGAGCGATGAGCACTTTAACATCATTAATTATAGTCCAATAAGTAAAATCAAAAAGCTATTTGCAAAGCTATTTGATAGAGTCGCAAGAAAAAAACTAGCAAAACCTATTAGCAAAGAAAGCCTTGCCTGGGAAAATATATTCAATGAAATTGCGGAAAACGAAGAGACCTGGAAGTTTTTAAATGATGAATGCGGATTAGATGTAAAAAAAGTGTTTTATCCAATATTGAAGTATTTTATCAGGCAGGTATGCCCGGAGCTCATGAGACATGCGAAATATTTTATGGCCTTATATGTTGAGAAAGGAATTGATTGTGTTATTACACCAAGCAGGTGGCAATTATGGGAATTTTCTGCCTTTTGGGCGGCAAAAGAAAGAAAAGCGACAAAAGCAATAATGCTAACTCATGGTTATTCTGTTTTCGGGAGTAGCTTATTATTGCTTACTGAGCTTGGGGCTAACCCCGATATTTATATCACAGTTGATGATGAGATGAAACAATATTTGGGCGAATTAATTAAAAATAATTCACATGACAATGCTACTACTATTTATAAGGCTAACATCTGGCAAACAGCCAGAATTCAACAAGCTAAAAAAGAAAGGGAACTATCTATCCAAAAAGGCGGGGGCAAAAAATCAAGGGGAAAAATAATATATATTCCAGTGCCATTTGATAATGGTTATAGAAGACGGCTGGATGCTTGTCGTTACCCGGATTGTTGGCTTTATAAATTAAGGAAAGATATTATTGACTATTTTGCCAAAATAAAAGAAATTGATTTTGTCTATAAGGGGATGAAGGGATATGATGATCCGATTGAATCGCTTATAAGGAGCAATCAATATGTTAACATCAGATTTAGTGATGGGGTCCTTACGCAAGAGCTGGTAGCGGCCGATAAAGTGATTGTTGATTTCCCTTCTACTCCAATGCATGAATCCTTTTCCTTAAAGATTCCGACGATTGTTTTTGCCCATAGAGGTCTTCACATTAGGAATACGGCTGTATCTAAATACGGAAAGGCATTGCGACAATTTGAAACGTACGAGCAATTGAAAATAATGTTAGATGAATTTTTGTCTAGCGATGGCAGTGAATATATTAAATCTGTAATTGAAGCCAACCTATCAAGCTTGGTTGAAATAATTAATAAGGCGGAGGTGCACAGTGAAATATAAACAGCACAAAAAAATAATCCAAAAACAGATAGAACAGTCGCGGCGGGTGACGCTAAGACACCATAACCTGCCTTTCAATTATACCGTATCGGTGTTCAGGTCGGCCGATTGGAAATCGTTGAATGGTAAAACGTAAAAATGGCTGAATATTATTTAAAAAAGATTACTGATGATAAATTGTGGGACGAGAGTGTTGATAGCTCGCGGCAAGGGACGATCTATCTGCGATCCGACTTTATTCGGTCGTTAGGGGTAAGGCATAGCGATTATCTTGTTTATCTGGGCGATCGGCCAATGGCTGGTTGCACTGTTTTAGAGGACGAAAGCGGGGGGGTATTGAAAACGGCCTGTCCCTTTGTTCCTTATCAAGGATTCTTTTTTGTTAACAATGAGCAGCGAAATTACAAGAGGATAAGAACGGAATTTGATTTGACTGAATATCTGATAAGGGAATTGTTAAACGTCTACCGTGGCTTGTCTCAGCTGCATTATGCTTTGGATGATTTTCGCCCCTTTTTATGGCATAACTATCACTCGCCTGAAAAAGGGCGTTTTAAAATCGATCTTTCCTATACAGGGCTCTTATACTTAGATACGTTTAATAACTTGGATGACTTGCTATTGTCTATTAGAACATGTAGGAGACAAGAATACAGGAAAGCGATTAAAAATAATATATTAGTCGAAGAGTCTGGAGATGTCCAAGTATTGGATCATTTACATGAGTTGACCTTTTTAAGGCAGAACTTAACAAGGGACGAAATGGAAAAAAGCTTATTGCATTCAATCTCTACTTCCGCAATAGAGCGGGGATATGGGGAGCTTAAAATTGCTTTTATAGATGGAAAACCTGCGTCTGTTGCCCTTATCTTATATCACAATAAAAGAGCTTATTATATGTTTGGGGCTACGGATCCCGGGTGTCGTGATTCTGGTGCTATGACGCTATTATTGGTGGAATCAATCTGGGAGGCAAAAAAACAAGGTTACAAAGAATTTGATTTTGTTGGGGTAAATTCCCCTAATAGAGGCGATTATAAATTGAGTTATAATGGGAAACTTATCCCTTGTTTTAAAACTCAATTGTTCTTAAGTGAGGATACAAAATAATAGGGGAGGGTAAAAATGGCAAAACTGGCTTTATTGGGTGGGAAAAAGGTTAGAGAGAAGGCTTTCGCCGTGCATCCGGTCATAGGAAAAGAAGAACGGGACCAAGTCCTTGAAGTGTTAGATAACGGTGAATTATCGGGTTTTTTAGCTTCACCTGGGGATAAGTTCTTTGGCGGAGAAAAGGTTAAGAAATTGGAGCGATTATTTAAGGAGTATTTTGGCGTTAAATATGCCATGGGGATAAATTCTGCTACCGCCGGGCTTCATGCGGCCGTTGCAGCACTTAACATCGGGCCGGGCGATGAAGTATTAGTAACCCCTTATTCCATGAGCGCTTCCGCAACGGCGATATTAATGCATAACGCGATCCCGATATTTGTCGATATTCAGGAAGATATTTACTGTATTGATCCTCAAGCGATAAAAAAAGCGATAACTCCCAGGACAAAGGCGATCATCGTTGTCCATCTATTTGGGCATCCGGCGGATATGGACGAAATTATGGCGATCGCTAAAGAGCATAAGTTAAAAGTCATAGAGGATGTGGCTCAGGCGCCGGGGGCGATCTACAAGGGCAAATATGCTGGGACGATCGGTGATATCGGGGTATTCAGCTTTAATCAGAATAAAACCATTACAACCGGGGAAGGCGGTGTAGTTATAACTAACGATGAAGAGCTGGCAAAAAGGGTCCAGTTGGTTAGAAACCACGGGGAAGTCGTTAATGCGCATATCCCTACAAAAACAATTGCCGGGATCCTAGGTTGGAATTACCGTATGACGGAACTTGAGGCTGCGGTTGGCGTCGCCCAATTCGCCAAATTGGATAAATTGACGGATCATCGAATTCATTTGGCAGGGTATCTTTCGAAAAAGATAAGTAATTTTTTGCCAATACTGGCGCCGCCGGAAATTCGATCTTATGCCAAGCATGTTTATTTTGTTTATCCGATGAAATATAACTCCGCTAAAGCTGGCATACCTCGGGACCGTTTTGCGGAAGCGGTGCGAGCAGAAGGTGTTCCCATGGGAGCGGGGTACGTAAGACCGATCTACTTGGAACCCATCTATCAACAATTATTATGTTATGGGGATAGAGGGTGTCCCTTTACATGCCCATTTTATGAAAATAAAATTACCTACCCTAAAGGCGCATGTGAAATCTGTGAACGGATGCATTATGAGGAGCTTGTGATCACTCCGATTTGCCGATACCCGCTAACCGAAGCAGATATTGATGATTTTGTTAAGGCAATAGAGAAAGTCTTGGAAAATAAAGAGGAATTAATAGCGGCCACATAGATATGATATCAATAAGCAAAGAATTCACTAAAAGTTTTGTTTGGAATTTTATTGAGAAAAACGCCTTAACTGTGATCGGCGTTTTTACATCCATTATTATTGCTCGTGGGCTCGGTCCGCGCAATTATGGTTATTACGCAACAATTTTAAGTGTTATGTCCATAATCCCGTTTTTTATCTCTCTCGGATTAGGAAATGTTTTAAATATTTATATGCCCAAATTTTATATTAAAGGTGATATAAGCAAAGTAGCATTTTTAATAAGATCATTGCTGAAGATAAAATTGATTGTTTTGACGGGTTTTAGCATAGCTTTTTATTATGGAGCCGGTTATATAGCCGATATTTTGGGGCATAGCAATTTATCGTTTTATTTTAGATTGATTATCCCCTTGGTAGCACTCAATCAATTAATTGACATATTTTCTTCGATGTTCTCAGCCACTTTAAATAATAAACCTCGAGTAATAATCAATGTTGCCGCTGCGGTTATTACACTAATTATGTCATTTATTGTTCTTTTTTATGGTTTTGGCATTGTGGGGCTTTTAGGTACCGCAGTATTTGTTGCTTTTATGAGTATGTTATTTTATGTTGTTTGGTCTCGGAATATGGTATTTGTTTTGCCCGAAAAATTCACTTTAACGCCTTTATTAAAAACCGGTATAGTTATTTGGGGGGCATCGTTGCTCGGGTTTGCTTTAGGTAGTCAAGTAGATGTGGTGATATTAAATGTTTTCAGGGTTCCAATTGAACAAGTCGGATTTTACAACTTAGCCTTCCAGTTAAAAACAAAGATGGCGTTTATGACAATAGGGATGGGGGTGCTGGCGCAAAGTGTTTTTAGTATGACACATAGTAGAGATGGGAATATTCAATTGGCTAAAGCATGGGAATTAATATTGAAACTGGGTATAATTTTAATTATTCCTGTGGCGGTTTTCTTTTTTATCTATGCCAAGCCGATCATTAATGTGCTTTATTCATCTGCTTATGAGCCAGTTGTCGGATTGTTTAGGATTTATCTATTACTTACGTTTTTTACGCTATATAACGGAGAAAGTATTAATCCGCCAATAATGTTCGTTTTGGGAAAAGAGAAAATTAATTTTTATTTGCAGGCATTTGTGGGGATATCAAATATTATACTTGATATTATATTGATACCCATTATGGGAGTATACGGGGCGGTTTTGGCGACCGTTATAGCGGTTAGCATGTTCGGTTTTATAGGGATGGGGATAGTCCGTAGTTATATAGGGGTCTTCCCTCCTCTTGGTTATCATTTAAAAATATTAGTAATATGTATGATAGCTTCCTTTTCTTTTTTATTTTATATGCCAACAGGATTTGCGGGAATAATATTGTCGGGGACTATTTATTTAATAACATGTATTTTTCTTTTATATAAGTTTAAATTATTTACTAAGGAAGAAAAGGCAATGGTGAAAAGGATAGATAAGAGATTCTCAATTATAATTGACAGATTTTAATAAGAAAACGGAGAAGTTAAAAGGAGAAAGCATAATGGTTGAATCAATAACGGAATTACGAAAAATATGCCAACCTGCAGAAATAGTTGATAATAACGCCTGGTATGCGCGTATTTTTGCCAGGAAGATATCAATATATTTTACTAAGTTATTGCTTTACACCCAGATAAGCGCAAATCAAGCTACCTTTTTATTTGTTTTAATTGGGATTATCTCGGGAATGATTTTTTGGAGGGGGACTCCTTTAGCTAATTTATTGGGAATAATTCTCCTCCAGCTCTGGTATATTTTTGACCATGTTGATGGAGAAATAGCTCGTTATAGAAAACAGGTAAGTATTACAGGCGCCTACCTGGACGGAATTGCGCATTATATCTGCCACCCGTTCTTTTTTTTATCGCTATCAATAGGTGCTTTTAATTATTTAAATGATGTCTGGGCGTTATATTTAGGGATGTTTGGTGCTTTTTCTTCGGTGTTGGATTTAATTGTTTATGATGGATATGCTGAGCCAATTTTGGTTAGGCTTGAAAAACTTTCCGATAAGGAGAAAAATGTTATTTCTGATAGTGTGCTGGAAGGCAGTGTGGTTAAAAAGAAGAACATTTTAAAAATGATTTTGGGACAAATAAATAAGATCATATTTAAAATGAACCGCTTCTATCATGCGCTTAACGTAATTACGCTGGTAGTTATAATCAATTATTTTTATCCGATCATTCTGATTGGGGCTTTTAAGCTTTCTCCTGTGTACTTATTATTGCTATTTTATTCAATAACATTTTCTATAGATTGGATATCAAAGATGTATATTACGGTAAGATTTGAATCCGTAGATAAAAAATATCAGGAATTAACGAAAAGGTTGCTCGGCAAATGAAAATATTATTGGTTTCTTTTGATTGGCGTGGGGGCCTTACTGGTTATTGCAGAGACGCCCTGAGAGATATGGGGGATGAGATCGAAGTGTTCTATTACAAAGGGCCATCTCGATTATCTTTTACGGACAGGTTTATGGCAAAGTTCGATAAATATATCCCCCCTTATTTGTCAGATAAATATGAGGACTCAATGATACTGGCGATAAATAAACAATTGATCGCGAAAGCGAAAAGCATTAGGCCGGACTTGGTGCTTATAATTAACGGAGAAATAATCCAGCCCGAAAGCATTAAGGAGATAAAGGCGTCTGCGAATTGTTTTATCGCGAATTGGTGGGTCGATTCGCCTTTTGAATATGCGGAATACTTGCCAAATTCAAGGCGTATATTAAGCACACTATCCCTTTATGATTGCGTGTTTATTTATGATTCTTATTACCTGTCTTTGCTGCGCGAGATCGGGATCAAAAAGGTTTACCATCTTCCTAACGCGTTCGAGCCCAGGATATTTAGGAAGCTGGAGCTGTCAAAAGAGGAAAAGGAATATTTTGGAAGCAAGATTGGTTTCTTGGGGGTGGTCTATCCGGAGAGAATAATGATCCTTGAGAAAATTATCGGTGAGGGCGTCAAAATATGGGGCGCAGGATGGGAAAAGCTGGCGGCAAATAAAGAATGGGCCGATGTTATAAAAGGATCTGTTGAGCCGAGCGATGCGGCGAAAATATATAATGCCTCAGAAATAATCATAAATCATCATCATCGGCAATGTGTAAATGCCTCGAACCAAAAAACCTATGAAATAGCCGGATGTGGCGGGTTCCAGCTGGTCCATAAAAAATCGGAAATAGGGCAATACTTCCGGTCGGGCGAGGAAATGATCTATTACGAAAGTGTTGATGACATAAAAAAACTGATCCAATATTATCTAAATAGACCAAGCGAAAGAAAAGCAATAGCCGATCGAGCAAATAAAAAGGCTTTGGCGGAGCACACTTATTATCACAGGATGTCTTATTTAAAAAAGATCCTTGCGGATAATAGATTGCAATAGGATCATTTGGCGGGAGCACAATAAGAGCGGGAGGCGCTTAAAATATTTATGGGAATAAGGCATGGAATAGGACTTAGAAAGTTCCCTTATCCGTTCAGGGCGGCTTGTACGATTGCTAATGATATTGATCGGATGGATTGGGAAACATTTGTCTACGTGCGCAAATTATTGAACCTAAAAATGGGGTTGGAAATAGCTGATTCCTTTTGGATGTATTCTGTTAAGCCAGATACGGACGACGCTTTTACCTATTTTGAAGGGCTATCGGAGAATAAGGGTCAATACGCCGAAAAGCTAATTAAATTGATCAGGTTGGGATATGTTGATTGTTTGCATACTTATGGAAATTTTTCACAGAAAGGGGGGTTTAGCCGAGAACATGCTAAAAAAGCACTAGAAGAATTAAATAAGCAAAGCATAGAAATTACCACCTGGGTTGATCACGGGGATAGCCACAATTTTCAAAATATTTCTAGTTATGGGGATGCTCCCTGGGATGTTTCGGCTGATGGAAATAAGACAAAAGTACTCGAGTACCACACTGATTTGTTGATCAATTACGGGGTTAAATATATTTGGGACGGCCGCCTGTCTTTAATAATAGGACAGGATCGGAAAGCCAATATTATCGAGTTTATTTTCTCAAAAGGGGTTCATCCCTTAAATGTTATCCGGCAAATACGCGATTATATTGTTGATAAAGTAAAAGGCAAGAACATTATCAGTAACCGATTATTGGTCCCTAAATTATTAAGGGATGGAAGAAAGGCGTACTCTTTTTGCCGCTACGGCGCTTGGGAGAAAGGGGTGCCTTCTGCTTTACCTGAGTTGTTGTCAGAAAAAAACCTGAAAAAACTAATTAAGGTCAAAGGGTATATGATTGTATATAATCATTTAGGCAAAGAGACTTGCGAGGGTAAAGGCCTGCATGATGATAGTGTTCAGGCCGCTCTTTACCGATTAAAAAAGGAATACAACAGCGGGAATATATGGGTAACAACGACCTCAAAATTATTGCATTATAATATGATCCGGGGCGGATTGAGATGGGAGCAGAAAGGCATCGGGGATAATATCATTATTAATATTACGCATGTTGAAGACCCTGTCCTGGGGCGTATTTTACCCGAACAGAATGATTTGCAGGGTATAACCTTTTGTGTGCCTGCCCCTGAAAAAACAAAATTACTTATCAGGGGGAATGAGATTGATTCAACAATAATAGGCCAACGGACGATAAGTATCGCATTAAAGCAATTGGAAAACAGGGCAATAGAAAAAGTGTTGGGGAAAAGCTATGAATAACGGCAATGAATGGCTGGGAACTTACCTTGTTTGGCAAAATAAGGAATTTGCTGATTTATATGCCAGGTACAACCGGTTAAGGGTGGTACAGCTTGGTGATCTATTAATCTATGTTTATCGCCATTCTTTGATGGGAGATGTTATAGCGCAAATATATGAACCCGGTGCCAAGGTCAAAATTGATGGTGCCTTTTTACAAAAGCTTGAGATGTTTTTGGGAGAACAATCGATCCCCAAGGCGATCATCTATTCCAGCGTGAAGCTGGATTGCGCATTGCCAGAAATCGAATCTGGAGGCACTTATATCATTGATTTATCGCCCTCCGAGGAGGACCTATTTTCTGCGGTACATCCCAGATGTAGGACGGCGATCAGAAAGGGGCAAAAAGCCGGATTGATTTTTGCTGAGGTTGTTAATGAGGCGGGTTTTGATGAGTGGTGGGGGATCTATGAAGCGACCATGGTTCATAAAGGAGTAAAATCAAAGCTGCAAAACAAAGAATTAATTAGATCTCTTTTTTCTAAAAGGATAGGGAGATTATTCGCGGTTTCAGTTGATGATAGGATTGTGGCGGGCGCATTTTTGTTGTTTGATTCGTATCCAATATATTTTTTGGGTGGAATGGACAAAAACTACGCAAAATTATCTCCGGCTAACTATTTACATTGGCGGATCATTCTTCAATTAAAAGAAGATGGCTATCCATGGTACGATTTGGGGGGCGCTGCTCCGGAAGGGAAAATGCATGGGCCCACTTATTTTAAGGAATCATTCGGAGGAAAACATATTGAGAGCCATTTTTATGTTTTGAAAAGCTCAGTGCCATTTAAATCTGCGGTATTCGCTTTTTATGAAACATTGAAAAAGGTAAAGGGTATTATTTTCAAATCAAGGAGGAAAGGGCTTTAAAGAAGTGATATTAATGGATGAGGAGAGGGTGAAAAATGACTTTAACAAATAAAAAGGTGTTAGTGACGGGAGCTGGGGGATTTATTGGCAGCAATTTATTAGAAGAACTGATTAGAATGGGAGTCAGGGTTAGGGCATTGGTTCATTATAATTCCAGGAATGATTGGGGGAACATTGAGCAACTGCCTTTGGAAATCCGCAAAGAATTGGATATTTTCGCAGGGGATATCCGGGATGCTTATGTGATGCAAAAGTGCGTAAAGGGGTGTAAAATAGTATTCCATTTAGCTGCACTGATCGGCATTCCGTATTCATACATTGCCCCCGAAGCTTATGTTGACACCAATATTAAGGGGACATTAAATCTTCTACAGGCGGCATTAGATAACGATATTGAGCGGTTTGTGCATACTTCAACCAGCGAAACCTATGGCACGGCAATTTATACACCAATTGATGAAAAACACCCCCTTCAGGGGCAATCTCCTTATTCTGCAAGCAAAATCGGAGCCGATAAGATCGCTGAGAGTTACTATTTGTCATTTGGCCTTCCAGTGGCAACCATTAGGCCATTTAACACTTTTGGCATCAGGCAATCTGCGCGTGCAGTTATTCCCACAATTATTTCACAAGCTCTGACGAAAGATAAAATCTGCCTGGGTTCTCTTACCCCGGTCAGAGATGTGACATTTGTTAAAGATACGGTCATGGCCTTTATCAAAGTAGCTGAAACAGATAGGGCTATTGGTCAGGTTATTAATGTCGGCTCAGGGTTTGGCATTAACATTGGCGAGCTAACGCAAACCATATTGAAGCTCATGAGGAAAGAAATTGAAATTGAAAGTGATAAAACCAGGATTCGTCCAGAAAAAAGTGAAGTTATGCAACTTATTGCAGATAATAGCAAAGCTAAAAAATATTTAAACTGGCAGCCCGAGATATCTCTTGAAGATGGACTTAGGCGGACAATTGAATGGATAAAAGATCATCTCCCTTTATTTAAGACGGAAATTTATAATGTTTAAAGGAGATATGTTATGAAAGTAGTTATTTTAGCTGGCGGCAAAGGAACAAGGTTGGCTCCTTATACTACCGTTTTCCCCAAACCATTGATGCCCATTGGGGATGTCCCTATTCTGCAATTGGTAATTGAGAGAATGAAAAAGCATGGTTTGTCGGATATTACACTTGCAGTCGGGTATCTGTCTGAACTGATCAAGGCTTTTTTTGGTGATGGGAGTAAATATGGGGTAAGGATAAGTTATTCCATGGAGGAAAAACCACTTGGAACAGCAGGGCCACTCGCTTTAGTGAAGGACATCCATAATAGCCCGTTTTTGACGATGAATGGCGATATATTAACTTCGCTAGATTTTTCGGAATTCATAAAACATCACAAAAATAGTGGAGCGGCTGCGAGTATCGCGGTCAATAGGAGAACAGTGGACATTAATTACGGGGTCATAGAAACCGATACTAAGGGGAGACTGGTGAAATACGTTGAAAAACCGCAAATAAATTATCAGGTTAGTATGGGAATTAATATTTTCGAGCCAGAGGTGTTGAATTATATCCCCAAGGGAAAAAAGTTCGATATCCCCGACTTAATTGCGGCGATTATCGCAAAAGGCATGTTGGTTAACTGCTATCCTTTTAATGGATACTGGCTTGATATCGGCCGCCATGATGATTATAAAAAAGCCCTGGAGGGGTTCGAAAAGGTTAAACATGAATTTCAATGAATAGGCCAGGAGAAGAGAGTTGAAAAAGGTACTTATTACGGGAATTAATGGTTTTGTGGGGAGTCATCTTGCCGAACTGGTATTAGAAAAGGGATATATGCCCTACGGTATTACGGATGATAAAAGCCAGGTTGATAACATAAGGCATATCATGAAAATGCTTAGAATATTCCAGATAAATTTGCTCGATTATGAAAAATTACTCTTGTTATTGAAGAAGATAAAGCCGGACATCATTTTCCATTTAGCCGGGGTAAAAAAGGGCAGGTTAAAAGATCAAATATTGATTAACGCCATAGGCACAGAAAATCTACTCCGGTCGGTAATAAAAGCCCGTCTGGACCCGCGCATTTTAGTTTCAGGGTCCAGTGCTCAGTACGGACTGTATTATGGAGAGAAAAAAATAACCGAAAAAGATGAATTTAGGCCCGTAAGTGATTATGGGGTCGGCAAGTGTGTCCAGGATCTGATCTGTATGAAGTATTTGAATGAGCTCAAGATCATCAGGGCAAGGGCATTTAATCATATAGGCCCCAGAGAACCGAACTCTTTGGTCGCCTCAAATATCGCAAGACAAATAGCTGTGATCGAAACAAAAAACGGGACAGGGAAGGTTTATTTGAGCGGCAATAATGGCATTAGGGATTTTGTCGATGTTAGGGATGTGGTCCGGGCATACTGGCTTCTTATTCGTAAAGGCAGGATAGGGGAGGCATACAACGTTTGCAGCGGTAGTGGATGCAGCATTAAAAATATTATACAAACGTTCAGGGGATTGACTGACTGCCACTTTACGGTCGCGGGATTATACGATAGACATCCTCACCATAAAGATATTCAGCTGGGGGATCCGACTAAAATAAGAGAGGAGTTGGGTTGGAGAAGATCTTATTCTTTAATGAGATCCATAAAGGACCTGTTACATTATTGGCGGCATAAAAATGAAAAAGATAGGATATATGAAAAAAACGATTAAAATCGGCCTTATAGGGAATAAATATCATGTTCTGTTGTTGCAGCGTCAGTTGAAATCGCGAGGGATTGAAGCATTAAATTTGATAGATAACGTGAACTTTAATGCGATCAGGGAAATTGAGGTTTTGCACAGTTTATGGGGGCTGGGAGACAAGAAAGCCATTTTGATCGCAAATCTTTTGAAAAAGAAAATTATTATGCACTGGATCGGAACGGACGCTTATAGTGTTATTAAACGCCTTAAATATAGGATCATTGCCATGATAAGCAATTTATTTGTTAGTAAAAACGTTGCCATTTCAGATAATATCACAAAGGAATTGCATGATATAGGTTTTGATATTGAAACGGTCCCATTTATTTCCGAAGCTGTCGGAACAGAGATCATGCCTTTGCCAAAAACATTTTCGATCGCGACTTACATTCCTGATGACCGAAGCGAATTTTATGGCAGAAAATGGGTTTATGATTTGGCAAAAGTTTTTCCTGAAACAATATTTTATGTTGTTTCTGGTGAGGGAGGGAAAATAATTAATAAACCGTCCAACATTAAATATCTTGGTCACGTTAATGATATTAATGAAATATTCAAGAAAGCCTCTTTATTCCTGCGCTTAACAGAACATGATGGTCTGTCTCATCTGGTGCTGGAAGCATTGGCAAGGGGGAGAAATGTGTTGTGGACCATCCCGTTTCCACACTGCTATCATGCGATAAACTTTGACAATTCAAGGATAATTATTGATCATTTAAAGCTTAACCATGAGATAAACTATAAAGGGGCAAATTACGTTAAGGAAAAATATGATCAAAATATCGTTTTAAATGGGATTATTAATATGTATTGCTCGGTGCTTGGGAACAAATGAATACATCTAGCAAGAAAATATGCGTAGTGGGTACGGGTTATGTCGGCTTAACAACGGGAGTTTGCTTGGCCTCGTTGGGTCATGAAGCGATCTGTGTTGATAAGGCGAAAAAGAAGATAGCTAAATTGTCTAAAGGTAATTGCACAATCCACGAGCCCGGATTAGAAAAAATGCTTGTCCAGAATCTAAAACGGCTTACTTTCACAACAGCTCTACGGGAAGCCTGCCAGAAGGCCGAATTTATATTTATTGCTGTTGGAACTCCTGGAATGAACAATGGTGCGCCGGATCTTTCCGCCCTTGAAGAAGTCATTAAGCAGCTGCTTGGAACTATAGAAACGGACAAAATTGTTGTCATTAAAAGTACGGTCCCTATTGGGACAAGCAGGCGTATTGAAGAAAAATTTATTAAAGCGGGGAAAGCAAAGGTTGAAGTGTTGAGCAACCCGGAGTTTCTCAGGCAGGGCAAGGCCGTCAAAGACACATTGAATCCTGACCGGATTTTGATCGGAGGGAGCAGTAAGACAGCGATCGCTAAATTGCGCTCCCTTTATAAGAAGATATCAGCGCCAATTGTCGTTACCACTTTTGAGAACGCGGAGATTATCAAATACGCTTCCAATTCGTTTTTAGCCATGAAAATATCGTATATAAACGAAGTCGCCAATCTTTGCGAAAAATACGGCGCGAACGTCAAGGAAGTGGCGAAAGGGATGGGGCTTGATCCAAGAATCGGGGACCGTTTTCTTGAAGCGGGAATAGGTTTTGGCGGATCATGTTTCCCCAAAGACATGAAGGCTTTGGCTTACTCCGCCCGGAGTGCCGGCTATGCTTTCCGTTTACTGGAAGCTGCGCTTGAAGTAAACGAAAGGCAAAAAACCATTGCCATTGAAAAGCTCAAGAAATATCTTGGCAAGATTAAAGGGAGAAGGATCGGCTTGTTGGGTTTAACTTTCAAACCGGACACCGATGATATCCGGGAAGCGTCGTCTATTTCGCTCATAAGCAGGCTGCTTAAGGAGAAAGCGATTGTCAGGGCCTATGACCCCAAGGGTGAAGAAAACATGAAAATGCTTTTCCGTGCCGTACATTATTGTGATTCGCCATATGAAGTCGCTTCGAAGAGCGATGCCATTATACTTGTAACGGAATGGGATGAATTTAAGGGGCTGGATTTTAGGAGGATACGGAAATCAATGAGGGGCAAATATTTTATAGACGGGCGGAATTTGCTTGATCCTAAGGAAATGACCAAGCAGGGTTTTGTGTACGAAGGCATAGGCAGAAAATGAATAAATTAAGGTTCGGTTTGGTCGGCTGTGGCCGTATATCCAGAAAACACGCGGAAGCCATCAAAGCGCTCGAAAGGGCGGATTTGGCTGCCGTCTGCGATATCCAACCGGAAAGAGCGGCTAAACTGGGAAAAGAATTTGCGGTTCCCTTTTATCAAGATTATAAAGAAATGCTTAAAAAAGAATCGATTGATGTGGTTAATATCCTAACTCCCAGCGGTATGCACGCGAATCATACGATTGAAATTATTAATAATTTTCGCAAGCATATTGTTTGTGAAAAACCGATGGCTCTTACCCTGGTTGATGCTGATAAGATGATTGAAGCCGCGGCCGCCAACCATGTTAAATTGTTTGTCGTTAAACAGAACCGGTATAACCTGCCCGTAATGAAGCTAAAGGAGGCCATTGATGCCGGCCGCTTTGGGAAAATGGTTTTAGGAACAGTCAGGGTGAGATGGATGAGAGAGCAAAAATACTATGATCAGGATGCCTGGCGGGGGACCTGGGCATTAGATGGCGGCGTTTATTCCAATCAGGCAGCTCATCATGTTGATCTTTTGGAATGGCTTATGGGAGAGCCGGAAGAAGTTTTTTCATTAACGGCTACTAGGTTGGCGAAGATTGAAGTGGAAGACACGGCAGTTGCTACGTTACGTTTTCGCAATGGAGCCCTTGGGGTTATTGAGGCAACAACCGCCGCCAGGCCAAAAGATTTAGAAGGGTCGCTTTCTATTTTGGGAGAAAGGGGAACCGTAGTGATTGGAGGGTTTGCGGTCAATAAAATACAAACCTGGCAATTTATTGACCAATTAGCAGAAGATAACGCGGTAGTCGAACGTTATGGCGAAAACCCGCCTAATGTTTACGGCTTTGGCCACGTCCGCTATCTTAAAGATGTTTGTGACTCCATTTTAGATAACCTTCCCGTTCCGGTTGATGGGAAAGAAGGGAAGAAATCCTTAAAATTGATTATTGCCATGTATGAATCAGCTGAGCGGCAGAGGCCGATTAAATTGAGTGAAGTGAGCGGCAGATGTAAATTGGGAGGAGCGGCAAATGCCTAAAAAAATATATCGTAATGTTAAGCTTGGTAAAAAGGTTGAAATTGGGGATTTTTGTGTTGTTGGTTTGCCTCCTAAAGGGGCGAAAGATGGAGAATTGGCTACCGTTATTGGCGATGGGGCGCAAATCAGGTCTCATACAATTATTTATGCCGGTAATAAGATCGGACGCGGTTTTCAAACTGGCCACCAAGTTATGATCAGAGAAAACAATAATATAGGTAATGATGTAAGCATTGGTACAGGGACCTGCCTTGAACATCACGTGACAATAGGAGATAGGGTCAGGATCCATTCTGGAGCTTTTGTCCCGGAATTTTCCATCCTTGAGGATGACAGTTGGCTGGGCCCGCAGGTGGTTTTGACCAATGCCAAGTACCCTCGGTCTAACAAAGCTAAGGATAATTTGCGCGGCCCGCATATCAAGGAAAAAGCAAAAATTGGGGCTAACGCCACGATTTTACCAGGCAAGGTAATTGGCGAAAATAGTTTGGTCGGAGCGGGAGCTGTTGTGGTTAAGGATGTTCCTGCCGGGGCTATTGTAGCGGGTAATCCAGCTAAAATAATTGCTTCAATCAAAGAGAAAAATGAATATTAGAGAAAAAATCAGCATACCCTTTATGGATTTATCGGCTGGCAGTAGACCTCTGTATGCGGAAATTATCGCGGCCATTGAAAAAGTAATAACAAATAGCGATTTCATAGGCGGAGAAGAAGTTGCCGCCTTTGAAAATGAATTTGCCGCATTTGCCGGAAGAAAGCATGCAGTTGCCTGTGGTAACGGGACAGATGCTTTGATTATTGCGTTAAAAGCGTTGGGTATAGGCCCAGGAGATACTGTTGTTACCGTTCCCAATACTTTTATTGCTACGGCAGAGGCGGTAACTGCTGTCGGCGCTGGAGTGGCATTTGTCGATATTGAAGAAGAATATTACACCATTGATCCGGAAAAACTGAGGCGCTTACTAGAAGCTAATAAAGATAAGAGAATTAAGGCCGTTATTCCCGTTCACCTCTACGGGCAGATGGCTGACATGGAAAAGATTTTCCGCATTGCCAAAGAATATAAGTTAAAAGTTATCGAAGATGCGGCTCAAGCTCACGGGGCACTTTTAAACGGAAAATCTTCCGGTGCCTTTAGTGATGCAGCTACGTATTCGTTCTATCCAGGTAAAAATTTAGGCGCATTTGGTGACGCAGGTGCTGTAGTGACTGATAACGCCGATTTATCGGCGCGGATTAAAAAGTTGTCAAATCATGGACGGGTGAAGAAATATGAGCATGAGTTTGAAGGTTATAATAGCCGTCTCGATGCTATTCAAGCGGCCGTTTTAAGAATAAAGCTTAGGCACCTGAAGAAAGGGAACGAATCTAGGATTAACAAGGCAGAAAGGTATACTAAATTATTAAGCGAAGATAAATCGATCATTTGCCCGCAAGTCAGGAATGGGGCAAAGCACGTTTTTCATTTGTATGTTGTACAAGTTTCTAACAGGGACGAGGTTAGGTTGAGTCTCAAAGAAAAGGTGATAACAACGGGCATCCATTATCCTTTACCCCTCCATCTACAGCCGGCTTACAAATATCTTGGATATCACCAGGGGAGCTTTCCAATCGCGGAAGAAGCGGCCAAGAAGATATTGAGTTTGCCTTTGTGGCCGGAAATGAGCCTGCAGGCAATTGAGTATGTTTGTTCAACTCTTTTGAGGCTAAGAGGCGATTGATGGCAGTTGGTTATTTGTTGTTTAATGAAAAGCTTGAGGATGGATTGATCCAGGGGCAAGTTCTCTCCTTACTGAAGAAGCTCTCCCAAGGGCAAAAGATCTTTTTATTCGTATTTGCGCCATTTTATTCCTTGTTCGGCTTAAGACAAAAAGCCAGATACGAGAAAGAACTTGGCAGAAACGTTTGCCTGGTTTATATTCCGATTACTATCCCCATGCGGTTTTTTATTTTTACTGGGTTTTTTACTGTTTGGGCTTTTATCTACTCATTTATTCTCTGGTTTCATGTGAAAAAGAATAAGCTGCGAGTTATTCATGCGAGGGGATATTTTGCTTCTTTGGTTGCGATGTTTTGCAAACGAAAACATACCCAATTGAAATTAATATTTGACGGCAGAAGCTTATTTGTCGAAGAAAATATTTCTGGCGGCAAGATAAAAAATAATAGCCTGACACATCGCAAGTGGGAGGAATATGAACAGCTTTTGCTTGATTCTGCGGATAAAGTCATTGCGGTTTCTCTGCCCATAAAAGAACATTACACGCGGAAAATAAATCATGAGAAAATTGAAGTAATTCCGACCTTTGTTGATGAAAATATTGTTTATTTTGATTCAGCCGCCCGAAGCCGGTTAAGAAAAAATATGAAAATTGAAGACAGAACGGTCGTAGTTTACACAGGGTCTTTTTATTTGTGGAACGACCCTGCTTTATATGCCGCTTATTTTCGAGAGATTAAGAATAAATTAAGCGATGCTTTTTTCCTTATAATTACAAGATATAAAACAGAAATTGAGAGGGAAATGAAGCGGCAGGGGATTTCGGGAGAATCTTATGCGGTTTTGGAAGTTAAACATAATGAGATAAAGGATTATCTGTCTGCCGGAGATTATGGCATTTTTGTAATGAACGAAGTTAATGACTCGGCCACCAGGTTAAGCGTCAAATTTGTGGAATATTTAGCGGCAGGATTGACGCCAATAGTCAATAAGAACGCCGGGGCGGCTTCTCAGGCGATTCTTAGATCAAAAATGGGGCATTTAGTAGAGTTTACTGATTTTAAGGATATGGCAAGATGGTCTTGTGAACTTATTGTAAGAGAAAATGTGATAGATTATTATAAAAAAGAATATTCTTCTGTCGCAAGCATAGAAAAGTATCAGATTGTTTATGATGCTTTACTAAGAGGACAGTAAAATATGGCATTTAACATTGAAAGCTTAACAATAAAGGGGTTGAATGCTAAAACGGCGCGACTCCTCTTCTTGGCAGTGGTTGTTTTTTTGGTATTTTATTTGATTGCTTGGCTACCTCTGGCTGACAGCTTTTTTGATGGTCTCAAGTCTTTGTTGTTTATACTCATGGGGATGTCATTTTTTGTTTATTCATATATTAAATACGAAGATATGTTTTCACCTTTGGCTGTTTATAATTTGTTGTGGTTTTTTATATTGGCAATCGGGGAATTGAAGTTAAGCGCCTTGCAAGGCGGATTAGGGCCGCTGGCTTATGCTTTGATCTTCGGTTCGATAATGTCTTTTAACTTAGGAGCATCTCTGTTTGGCAAAAAGGGGTTTGTTGATACCTCGGGGATTGAATACATTGAAAAGAGGAAAAACAATCTCTTGCTTGCGATCCTTTTGTTTTTTATCGCTTCGTTTTCTGCAGCGGTTATTGAATCGGCTAACTCCGGATTTCTTTTCCCCTTCTTATCAGGCGATAGGAACTTTAAATATATAAATTATTTACATTATCTTACTATGGCGCAATCCCTGGTGATGTTTTTGTGTTTCGTGTTTTTAAGGACATTTAAAACGAACAGGAAAACGATATATTTGATTTTTGTTCTGGCTATAATCCAAGCGATCCTTTTTCGTAATAGATGGGTATTGTTTATGCCGGTAATCGGTTGTTTTATGTATGTTAATAAGTATTACGGGATCAAAGCGAAACAGATGGTTACGCTTGGCTTAATGTTGATCCTGCTTCTAGTTGGCGTGGGAAGCGTTAGGATGATGATTGAAAACGTCAGAATTGGCGCGTCGCCGGAGAGGAGCATCTTAACTTACGGGCATGTCAATAAAACCGGCTCCCAATTTTTAGGTTGGCTTAATACTTATACAGTTATGTCCGTTCAGAATTTTCAGAATAACATCGAACAGCGCCAGCAGTTTGATAAGGGGTTGAATACCTTTGGCTTTATTTTAGATTTAACCTTATTGGATCGTTTGTTCAATAGGGAGAATTTAGGTATTGATGAGAAGCAATTAGTGTATTCCGGGTTGGGCGGAAATATTGTTTTGTCAACTTATCTTGGGGAGCTTTATGCTGATTTTGGCCCTATCTGGGTGCTTATTGTCCCTATGTTTTATGGCCTGTTTTGCGGTCTGATGTACAGGGGCTATCGCTCCGGAAAAAGCATGGTTTGGTCTTATATCTACGGCATAGTTTTAACGATGATAATATTTAGCGCGTTTAGTTCTTATTTTTCGCGCTCTGGACCTTTTGTATTTATGTTAATGGCTTCATCGGTTGTATTAATATTGCGTTTAAGATTAAATATTTTGCCGATGAGAGAATAGCTGATGAATAAACTTAAGCCGCCCAAAGTTAGTATTATTATATTAAACTGGAACGGCAAGCATTTTTTAGATGGATGTTTGGATTCATTAAGGCGTCAGCACTTTAATGATTACGAGATAATTTTAGTTGATAACGGTTCGGAGGATGGCTCCGCTGAATTTATAAGGCAAGCTTATCCTGAAGTCAAGCTGATAGCGCTGCCGGAAAACAGAGGATATTGTGTCGGTAACAATTTGGGCTTTCGTGAATCCAGGGGGGAATATATTGTTTTTCTTAATAATGATACCGTTTGTCATGAAAAATGGCTGGAAGAACTTATTAAGGGAATAAGAGCTTCTCGTCAAATTGGTTTTTGTGTGCCTAAAATATATTTGATGGATAAAAATAACATTATTGACGCGGCTGGAGATGCGTACACAATTGCTGGCACGGCTTACGCGATTGGGCATGGAGAAAGGGACGGTTTGGCCTATAATTCCTCATGCAAATTAATGGTAGCTGGCGGAGTCTCTCCGCTATTTCGCAGGGAAGTATTAGAACGGAGCGGTTTATTTGACCCGGATTTTATCACCGGGACGGAAGATATAGACTTGTCTCTAAGGGTTATTCATCAGGGATATGTTGGTGCTTATGTGCCGACCTCAATTGTGTATCATAAGAGGCGGGGCGATTCAATAAAGGACCAAAAAAGAATAGCATTTAATAACCTGGTTAATATTGAAATCATCTGGTTTAAAAATATACCATGGCAGCTAATGCTCAAGTATCTTCCCCATAAACTTACTTTTACTATAGGCAGTTTAATTTATTTTTCTTGCAAAGGTTGTAGCTTTGTATTTTTACGAGCCAAAATAAAGTTTCTGTCACTTTTGCCAAAGGTGTTAGGAAAAAGAAGGATTATCATGAAGAATTCAAAGATCAATTACAAGGAATTTGATAATTTATTGGAAAAGAATTGGTTTGGCAATAAGCTTAAGCGCGTTAAAAAGTCCTTAAAAACAGAAGATGTGTGGAGCCGAGGGTGATTTTCATTTGGTCGTTTTAATTCATGGTATAATTAAAGCGCAGGCGATAGCATGAAAAAGAAAGCTTTTATAACTGGATTAACCGGACAAGACGGTTCATATTTGGCCGAGCTGCTTCTGGAAAAAGGCTATGATGTGCATGGTATCCTTCGACGGATATCCGTGTTTAATACAGAAAGGATTGATCACATATTCGATAAAGTAAAAACATACCACGGCGATTTAACTGATTCCTCCAATCTTAATCGCCTGTTGGAGAAGATCCAGCCTGATGAGATCTATAATTTGGGAGCGCAATCACATGTTGGCGTCTCTTTTGAAGTGCCGGAATATACCGCTGATGTTGATGCATTGGGCACATTGCGGTTGCTGGACGCGATCAGGGAAACCAAATTAAATACGAAGATATATCAAGCTTCGACCAGCGAAATGTTTGGCGGATTGCCGGGCACTGAACCTCAGAACGAACAAACGCCGTTTCACCCCCGAAGTCCATACGGAGTAGCCAAGCTTTATTCACACTGGATCACGGTTAATTATCGGGAATCCTACGGTCTTTTCGCCTGCAGCGGCATATTATTTAATCATGAGTCGCCCAGAAGAGGAATGACTTTTGTTACACGCAAGATCACTCGGGCGGCAGGCAGGATAAAATACGGATTGCAGGAAAAAGTGGTGTTAGGCAATTTAAGCGCAAAACGAGACTGGGGTTATGCTCCAGATTATGTTGAAGCCATGTGGAAAATGCTGCAGGCAGACAAGCCGGAAGATTATGTTATTGCTACTGGCGAAGCCCATAGCGTCAGGGAATTATGTGAAAAGGCCTTCAAATGTATTGGGATAGATCTGCAATGGAGGGGCAGCGGCGAGACGGAAAAAGGGATCGATCCAAAAAGCGGGAAAGTAATAATAGAAGTCTCTTCCCGATATTTTCGTCCGGCTGAAGTCGAATGCCTCCTGGGTGATCCTGCTAAAGCAGGAAAGAACCTTGGCTGGCAGCCAAAAGTAAAGTTCGACGAGCTGGTTGAGATCATGGTGAAAGAGGATCTCAAGCTGGCAGAATTGGAAGCTAAACATGGCAAATGATTTCTGGAAAAATAAAAAAGTGATCGTAACGGGCGGGGCAGGTTTCCTCGGCTCTTTTGTGCTTGAGCAATTAAGGGCCTCGGGTTGTAACGATATTTTTATCCCGATCATTGAAGAATACGACCTGCGCAGAGAAGCGGACATTATTAAAATGTACCGGCAATTCCCGGCGGACATGGTCATCCATCTGGCGGCCGCGGTGGGGGGGATAGGCGCCAACCAGGCGAATCCCGGTTCTTTCTTTTATGATAATCTGATAATGGGGATCCAGCTGATTGAGCAGGCTCGACTGCATAATATCCCTAAATTTTTGGCAATAGGTACGGTTTGCGCTTATCCCAAATATGCTCCGGTGCCTTTCAAGGAAGAGGATATTTGGAATGGCTATCCTGAAGATACCAACGCGCCATATGGGCTGGCAAAAAAAATGCTTCTTGTGCAATCTCAGGCCTATAGGCAGCAATACGGCTATAATTCCATATTTCTCCTGCCTTTGAATTTGTATGGCCCCAGGGACAATTTCCGGCCTGATTCGTCGCATGTGATACCCGCGATCATCAAAAAATGTGTAGACGCCAAGCGTGCCGGCGAGGGCTCGATCACGCTCTGGGGTACCGGCTCTGCTTCGCGGGGGTTCTTATATGTTGAAGATGCGGCAAGGGGCATCCTCCTGGCGGCTGAGCGCTATAATAAAAGCGACCCGGTAAATTTGGGCACTCCGCAAGAGATAAAGATAAAAGACCTGGTAGCAATAATCGCCAGGCTGACCGGTTATAAAGGCGCTATCGTATGGGACAAAACCAAGCCCGATGGCCAGCCAAGACGCTGCCTTGATGTTACTAAAGCCCGGGAAGAATTTGGTTTTTTGGCTCAAACCGACTTTCAGACAGGGCTGAAAAAAACGATTGATTGGTACGTCAGCAACTTTCGGGCTGACCAATAGCTTCTTAAGGAATTCTTGCCAGCATGAAAATTTCAGTGATCACTGTAGTATATAATGGCTGTCAAACTGTGCGAGCGGCGATTGAATCGGTGCTCAATCAAAAATATCCAGACATTGAATATATTATCATTGATGGGGGCTCAACTGACGGCACGCTTGAGTTAATTAGGTCATATGGTTCGCATATTAATAAAATGATTTCAGAGAAAGATAATGGCATCTACGACGCGATGAACAAAGGCCTTGCATTGGCGACCGGTGAAGTAGTTTCTTTCCTGAACGCGGATGATCTATATGTTGATGATCAGGTCATTGGGAAGGTCGCTCGGGTCTTTCAAGAAAATAAAATCGACTCCTGCTACGGGGATATCTACTATGTTGACAGGAAAGAGCCCGATCGGGTTATCCGTCATTGGAAAGCCAGGCCTTTTCAGGAAGGTATTTTCAAAAAGGGTTGGTATCCTGCGCACCCGGCTTTTTTTGTCAGAAAAGATATAATTGATAAATATGGCGGCTTCGACACCTTTTTCAAAATATCTGCTGATTACGAGCTGATCTTAAGATTATTGGGAAAATATCGTATATCAACAATTTATTTGCCAGAGATTTTAGTAAAGATGCGGGTCGGGGGCGAAAGCAACCGCAGCATAATTAACATTATTAAGGCAAATATTGAATGCTATCAGGCATGGAAAAAGAATGGTCTTAAACCAAACATCATGTATATTTTTAACAAATTGTGGTTTAAGGCAAAGCAATATAGAAAATAATTGTTTTTGAGAAACCGCTTATTAAGAGGCATAATTGTTTGATTAATTATATCAAAAGGATAATTGGCCCTCCGCTGTTTTTCTTGTTTGACAAAGAATTTGTTGCTCTATTTGAAAATATTTGCTCATTTTTTCTTTTTGCTCTTTTCTTTGATTTTTCCTGGAGATACGGTCATTTAAAAATATTCATTGAATCTGAGAGAATGATTATTTTTTCAGTAGCCGGCACAATTTTAGGTGTTGTTGCCTTTGCTTTTGTTTTGTCTGCTTTAATCAGGGCGCTGATAGCTGTTCTTGGTTTTTTAGATGGCCAAAAATTTAGTTGGCTGGTTTATCTGGCAATGACTGCCGCAATGTTTTTTTATCTCTTTTCCATGATCGCCACTCTTGCCTTTAGGGGATTCAGGTTGATGACCGTTTTTCATTATTCTTCCTATCAAAATATTGCTGTGATTATAATGTTTCTATGTTTTATTGTTTTAATGATTACTAATAAACATGGCGTTGAACAGTTTTTTTTGAAAAAAGTGCGCCTTTCATGGAGAATTATAGTCGTTATAGCATTATTTTCCCTGTCATTGCTGTTATTTTCTTTTGGTTTTAATGTTTGGGGTAAGAGGCCCAGCCTAATTGAGAAGCGGCAGCCGAATGTCTTATTGATCACGATAGATGGCTTATCTTATAACCACACTTCTTTAGCTAATTACCGGTTTGATACAACCCCAAACCTTAAAAACCTAGGCAAGAAGAGTTATTCCTTTAATAAAATGCATTGTACTAAATTTGGCACAATAGGAAATATGACAAGCTTGTTTTCTTCAAAATATAGCTGGCCAAAAGAATATGTGGACCCTCGGGAATGGTTCCAAGGGGAATGGGAAGAAGAGCATATGGGCTTATTATTAAAAAAACACGGATATGAACCATATGCCATATTTCCGGTTGGGACAGAAAGAATCATGCCAGATAAATTTCTTTCCCCATTCGACAAAAAATATATTCTTACTCCTTATGTAACAAGTCCTTTGAACGTTCTGGAGCTATATGATTATTGGGCTTATAAAATAACAGGTGCGAATTCATATCTATCCGATTTAATTAATGATTACAGCGTAAAAAGGATTACGCTATTGGCCAGTGTTTTCCGCACAACTGATTATGATGAAAGGATCCCTGCCATGGCAGAAGAGATGATAAAAGAGAAAAGAGCGCCTTTTTTTCTTTGGGTTCACGCTTTTGCGCCTCATGAATGTAATAGGGCGAAACCCCCAAAACCCTTTCAAGGTAAATTTATTGGCGGGGGGGAAATGACAGCTAATTATAACGATTTAATTTTTTATACCGACTATCAAATTGGCCAACTAATAGCATTATTGAAAAAGCATGATATTTATAATAACACAATTATTATTATCACTGCCGATCATGGGTCGACCTTAGGGAAGCATAAAAATTGGGCAGAAGCCAAACTAAACATTCCCTTACTAATTCATTTGCCTGGCCAAAAAAAAGGAGCTACGCTGAAAACCCTAGCGGATCATACTGATATTGCTCCTACTATTTGTGATATATTAGATATTTCCAGGCCAGAATGGATGCAAGGGGCGCCTTTGCTAAAAAACGGTTCAAATCAAGAGGTAAAAAAGTTCAATACCGATCTGCACTTGATTAAAAACAAAGAAATAGAGATAATTAATGGGTTTATAGTTGTTTTTTCGAAACACCATAAGTTAATATGGTGGCCGGAAACCAATGATTCTTTGCTTTATAACTTGGAAAATGATCCCTTGGAAAAACAAGATATTTCTGCTAAGTTTCCAGATGTCTTTCTAAAATTAAAAAGGTCGGCTAAACATTACTTAGAGAGAGCAAGAAAGGAAGGCGCGTTCTGATGAGATTACTGGTTTTGTTTTTTTTCTTGTTTTTAATGCAGAAGCATTCTTTTGCTTATGTCCCACTTTCGGGAGGAGGCATTTTTTTTCAAATATTTTATACGTTTTTTACCGGCTTAATAATATTTTTTGTCATCCCTTTCAAAAAGTTGATGAATTATATTGGAAGGATCTTCGGGAAAAGAAAGAAATAGGAAGGCAGAGGCAAATGATTCTGATAACAATAAAAAGAATGTTATTGTGTGTTAATTTATAAAAATGCTGATAAAAGAGCTGTCAGAGATATTTAGATTTTTTTTCAGCACCCCACTTAGCGAACGAGAAGTTGTTTTTTATGCAGAACATCGGGGATATTCCCCTAATTTTGAAGGCCTTATTAATGAACTTATAAGAAATGACAAGAAAAGCATTGCTTATATAACTTCAGATAAAGATGACCCCATTCTTTCCCAAACGAACAAAAACATAAAAACATTTTATATAAACAAACTGTTGCCTTTTTTTATGCTCCTTATTAACTGTAAAGTATTTGTAATGACATTGACCGAACTGGGAGGCAGTTATCTTAAGCGTTCGATTAATGACATTCATTATGTTTATGTTTTTCACTCCATGGTTAGCACTCATATGATGTTTGAGGCGAATGCTTTTGACTATTATGATTCAATTTTATGCGTTGGGCCGCATCAAATAAGAGAAATACGTAAGCGGGAACAGTTGAAAGGATTGCATGCTAAAAAGTTGGTTGAGGCGGGGTATTATCGCCTGGAAAGGATTTATTCAGCTTACAAAAGTTTAACCCAGGAAAAGTTGCCAGATAATGGAATAAAAACCATTCTTATCGCTCCTTCATGGGGAGATGAGAATCTGCTAAAATATTGTGGTATCCAGCTTGTTGAATTATTGCTGAGAGCTGGATATAATGTGATTGTTAGACCTCATCCGGAAACAGTGAAACGTTTACCGGAATTGATAAAATTATTTGAACAAAAATTCGGCAGTAATTCCGCTTTTCTTCTTGAAAAATCAATCGCATCAGATCAATCTCTTTTTAAGGCGGACATGCTTATTACCGATTGTTCCGGTGTAATGCTTGAATATGCTTTTGGCACTGAAAGGCCTGTAATATCTGTGGATGTCCCTATTAAAATTAAAAATCCTAGTTACCTTGATATCCAGCTGCAACCTCTTGAAATGTCTTTACGTCATAAAATCGGCGAAGTTGTCGCGCCTTCGGATCTGAATTCTATTCCAGAAATTATCGATAAATTATTGTTAAAACAAGGGCTTTACAAAAGCCAATTGATCACAATGAGGGAAATGAATGTTTTTGCTTTTGGCCATTCCTCGGAGATTGGCGCTAAATATATAGCTGAGTTGGTGGGAGTGAAAAAAACAAATGAGCTCGATAAGGGAATATATAAAAGAAGTCAGTGAACTGCTCCCATTACATTATAGACTTTCTATGCTGCTTAATGGTGCAGAGAAAACAAGGTTAATTAGTAGACTTAATACCATTTCAAGACATGTGAATTGTCCGCATAACGATAGCGAATTGCTGGCTTTTGGCATTGATTTGCTTGCTTTACCACGCGATTTGGAGGGATGTGTCGTTGAAGCGGGGGCTTTTAAGGGGGGCAGTAGCGCAAAAATCAGTTTATTTGCTAAGCTAGCAAACAGGCCATTGATTATTTTTGATTCATTTGAAGGTCTGCCTGAAAATTGTGAAAATCATGAATATAGTATCAAAGGGCATTCCATAAAAAATTGGTTTGCCGGAGGAGAATTTTGTGGATCACTTGAAGAAGTAAAGAAGAATATTTCTGATTATGGCGAAAAAGATGTCTGTTCCTTTATTAAGGGTTGGTTCGATGAAACGATGCCGAATTTCTCAAGGAAAATTGCGGCTCTCTATCTGGATGTTGATCTTGCGTCATCTACGCGCACCTGTTTAAAATATCTTTATCCTTTAGTTGTGTCAGGAGGCTTTATTTATTCCCAGGATGGCGATTTCCCTTTGGTGATGGATGTGTTTAATGATGAGAATTTTTGGAAAAATGAAATTATGGTGGATAAACCCGAAGTCATTGGCTTGGGGAAGAAAAAACTCATTAAGATTATTAAAGACTAGCGTATTAGATTTAGACATATCTTGCAAGCTTTTCCTATTTAAGCTAAAATTCCTTTATGTTCATTCTTCTGCGCCTGCTGATAGATATCGTCATCATCGCGCTTTCGTATATTTTCGCTTATTTAATAAAATTCGATCTCTTCAGCTGGCCGGGGCTTATCTCCTTCCCCTTGCTCCGGTACGCGAATTATCTGCTTTTTGCATTGATCATTTATCTTCTCTCCTTTTCTTTTTTAGGAATGTATAAGGTAAGAAAAGGTTTTCTGGTTGAAGTGGATGAATTTATCGGATCATTTTTTTCCGTCACGCTGGCCTGGGCAATTTTGATTGTTCTGACTTTTATTCGAGGTGAATATGAATATTCACGCGGGGTAATATTGCTTACCTGGCCCATCAATTTTACTTTAATGGTCTTGTCCCGGGAAATAATCCTCAGGCTTGAACTCTGGGCAAGAGCCAGAGGTTATGGAAGCAAGCGGGCGGCTATTATTGGAGCCGGTGAACTAGCAAAATCGGTGGCTCAAAAAATAAAAGATCACCCTTCTTACGGGATCAATTTTGTGGGATTTATCGGCAAAGCCGGGAGCGGCGTTCTGGGTTCAATTGAAAACATAGATGAGGTAGTTAAAAAGCAGGCTGTTCAGGTGTTATATGTCGCCGATAAAGCTTATTCACGGGAAAAGCTGGCGGAACTGGCGGCTTTTTGCGATGAAAAGGGAATAGCGCTGGGGACCATACCGGATGTTTTTCAAATCCTCACCACCTCTCCATTGGTTGAGGATATAGAAGGGCTTCCTATCGTCAGCCTCAAGCCGACGAGCTTTACTCCTTTTAACCGGTTTCTAAAGAGAACTTTTGATATTTTGCTTTCCCTGTTCGGCATCATTATTTTTTCCGTTCCCATGGCGGTTATTTCAATTTTGGTTAAACTTACTTCTCCGGGCGGGCCGGCCGTTTATAAGCAGGAGAGAGTCGGCCGCGCCGGTAAAATATTTAAATTATACAAATTCAGGACCATGATACCCGATGCGGAAGAGGGAACCGGCCCGGTTTTGACCACGGGTAACGACCCGCGCAAAACCCCTCTTGGCAGGATTCTTCGCGCCACCAATCTGGATGAGCTTCCCCAGCTTTTTAACATATTAAAGGGAGATATGAGTTTTGTGGGGCCCCGGCCCGAGCGGCCGGTCTTTGTTAAAGAATTTAAAGAGCTGATCCCGAAATATATGGAGCGCCATAAGATCCGGCCCGGGCTGGCCGGCTGGGCCCAGCTCCACGGCGGCTATCACATGCCGGCCGAAGAAAAGATCAAATATGACCTTTATTATATCGAGAACTGGTCTTTCTTGCTTGATATAAAGATTATCCTCAAGTACATCCAGATCGCGTTTACCTTTCAGAGGCGAAATTGATTTAAACCCATTTGAGCGCCTTCGATTTTTATGATAAAATAACAAGTTATGCGCATTTTAGTCGCCGGCGGTGCCGGTTATATTGGCTCAGCTCTGGTACCGACTCTGATTGAATCTGGCTATCAGGTTGAAGTCGTTGACCTCCTCTGGTTCGGCAATTATCTTCCAAAGAGCGCAAAAGTTATCAAAAAAGACCTTTTTGATTGCCACGAAGAAGACTTTAAGGGATACGAACAGGTCATATTCCTGGCCGGGCTTTCCAATGACCCAATGGCCGAGTTCAGTCCCGCCAAGAACTTTCTCATGAACGGGGCTTTGCCTTCCTACCTGGCATACCGGGCCAAAAATGCCGGCGTTAAGCGGTTTATCTATGCCTCTTCCTGTTCAGTTTACGGTTACGCCATCGACCAGTTTTATACTGAAGAAGACCCGGTGACCTGCGACTATCCCTATGGAATCTCCAAGCTACAGGGAGAGAGGGGCGCCCTGCAGATGATAAGGGATGACTTCTCCGTTATTGCCCTGAGGCAGGGGACGGTCTGCGGCCACAGTCCGCGCATGCGGATGGACTTGATCGTTAACACCATGTTCAAGACTGCTATGACCCAGGGAAAGATCAGCGTCAATAATGCCTCGATCTGGCGCCCGGTTTTTGACATCCGGGATGCGGTGGAAGCGTATCTGCGAGCGATCCAGGCCGATTACACAGTAAATGGCGTATTTAATGTCTGCTCGGGCAACTTCACCGTCGGCTCGGTTGCCGATATGGTCAAGGAAGAAGTGGAGAAGCTTGCCGGCAAAAAGATCGCGATTGAGATCAAGAGCGTTGATGATTTCAGGAATTATAAAGTATCGATTGAAAAAGCCAAAACCGAACTCGGGTTCCAACCGCAGCACTCTATTAAAGCAATGGTCGAAGACCTCTATTCCCACAAAGACCTCTATGGCGATTTTGAAAAAGATGAGTATTATAATATCCGCGTTTTCAAGAAACTCGAAGCTGCTTAATTTCCGCTTTTATTTGCCATGAAAGCGTCATTTCTTCGTTCACCAGAAGCTTTTAAAGCTTTACGTTAACGAAGAAATGCGACTTCAACGATAAGAAGCAACCTTTAATTATCGACCAACGAGCGAGACCCAATTGCTAATATGTCCTCAACTTTAGGTAATCTAAGTTCAATTTCCGAAGCTATTCACCGAAGGTTTAAAAGCGAGCGAAGTGGCCTTTTGAAGTCGCTTGATTTTCTTTTCAGCCACTTTTCTTTGATCAAGCAAAGAAAAGTGGCAAAAGAATGTAACATAGAGCGGATTGGATTTGATATAATGTGAATATGAACGAAAATCTTAAATACTGGCTGGCGTTAAATAAGGTTGAAGGGCTGGGGCCGGTAAAGACCAAGAAGCTTTTGGAACAATATGGATCTGCCAAAGCTATCTGTGAAGCCTTAAACTGCGAAATTCAGGACGCAGATGAAGAGTTGAAAAAAATAGAGACACTAAAGGTTCGGGCAATCACGGCCGAAGATGATGCCTATCCTCAAAACTTAAAAAATATCTACGATCCTCCGCCAATTCTGTTTGTAAAAGGCGATTTATTAAGATCGGATCAGAAAGCGCTGGCAATTGTGGGAACGCGAAGGGCAACCCGATACGGCTTGGAAACGGCTCGAAAATTAGCCGCTCAATTATCGCAGTTGGGGATAACCATTATTTCCGGTCTTGCCATTGGTATTGACACCGCCGCCCATGAAGGTGCTCTTGAAGCAAAGGGAAGAACGATCTCCGTCTTGGGGAGTGGAATTGACCAGGTTTTTCCGCAAAGAAATCGAGGGCTGGCTCGGAAGATCGAAGAAAACGGCGCGATGGTTTCGGAGTTCCCACTGGGCCAACCACCGGACACCTGGACTTTTCCCCAACGAAATCGCATCATTTCCGGACTTTCACTCGGAGTCATCATGGTTGAAGGCCACTACGACAGCGGCGCGATGATTACAGCCAAGCTGGCACTGGAGCAGGGGCGGGAAGTCTTTGCCGTACCCGGAAACGTCGAGCTTGACCAGTCCAAAGGGCCGCACTGGCTCATCAAGCAGGGGGCAAAACTGGTTGAATCGGTTGACGACGTATTGGAAGAGTTGAATATTAAAACAGTTAAGAAAGTAGAAAGTAGAACACAGAGCACTGAACACAGGGATTACTCGAATTTATCAGCTGATGAAATGAAAATTGTTTCGGTCTTGTCGCTGGAGCCAAAACACCTCGATGCTATTTCGGCAGAGACCAAGCTTTCTATTCCCCAGGTTTCGAGCCTGCTTATGGTGATGGAAATCAAGAAGATCGTTCGCCAGCTGCCGGGAAAGACCTTTATTCTCGCTTAAAAACTCTGGTTGCCATCTCTACCGCTTCGGGTTAAAATACCCTTGATATGGTCTTATTTTCAGAAATGTTCGCTTCCGAGCTGATCGGCGACCCGGTGGTGGATCGGGTGCAGGAGCCGATCGGCCGCGTTAAAGATATCATCATTGTCCTTGGAGAAACTTTCCCCAAAGTATCCGGGCTCCTGATCCGGATCGAACCCGAAAATAGGGAAGCGGTCCTGTTGATCGCCGAAATTGACCTGATCGGAAAGCAATTCGTCTCCACCCGCAGCACCCGGGACCGGGTGGTCTTCACTTCTCTGAGGCATGACGAAGTTCTGCTGATGAGGGATGTCATGGACCAGCAGATCGTTGACCTCGATGGGGCAAGGGTGATCCGGGTGAACGATCTTAAACTGGCAAAAGTGGATCAGGATGTCAGATTGATCGCGGCCGATGTCGGGATGCGGGGAATGCTCCGGCGTTTAGGTTTGGAAAAGCTAATTAATTGGATCTTGGGCATATTCAGGAAGCAGATCCCGGAGCAACTGATCGGATGGGATCATGTCCAGAGTTTGGCCGGAGGGAAAATCGCGGTTCCAACCAGGACCATAACCGATCTGCATCCGGCCGATGTGGCGCAGATCATTTCCCAGGTGCAGACGGAAAAGAGAGCCGAAATATTTTCTGCCCTTTCCGATAAGACCGCGGCAGAAGCGCTGCATGAGCTGGAACCGCTCCTGGGCGCGGTTTTGATCTCAGCGCTCGATACCAAAAAAGCTCTGGGGATCCTGGATAAGATGCCGGTCGACGAAGCGGCCGATATCATCGGGGATCTTCCGGTCGAAAAAGCCGAAGAACTCCTGCGCCTGATGCGGGTGCGCAAAGCGGCCGAAGTAAGAAAGCTGTTAAAGCACCGGGATGAAACTGCCGGCGGATTGATGACGACCGAGTTTATCGCTATCCCGCAGAATTTGACCGTGGAACAGGTGATCGCGAAACTGCGGGAAACGGCTCCGGACGCCGAGACGATTTATTATCTGTATGTGGTGGATGATGCTGAGCGTCTGGCGGGCGTACTGTCGCTGCGAAACCTCATCATTTCGCCTCCCGATAAGCTGATCTCCGAGATCATGATAAAAAAGAGCATCACGGTTTCTCCCGAAATGAATCAGAAAGAAGTGGCCGATGTGATCTCAAAATACAATCTCCTGGCGGTGCCGGTGGTCGATCAGGAAAAGAAGATCCTGGGGATCATCACCGTTGACGACGTGATGGACCTGATCCTGCCGCCGGTTTCGCGACGCAAGAGGCAGATGCTGGGGTGATTTGTGCAAATAATTAAAAATCCCCGCCTGTGGATCTTTTTGGCAATTCTGGGGCCGGGCATAATCACGGCGGCGGCGGATAACGATGCCGGCGGTATAACTACTTACTCGGTGGCCGGCGCCCATTTTGGCTACTCTCTTCTCTGGATGCTCCTCATCACCACTTTTTGTTTGGCGGTGGTGCAGGAGATGTGCGCGCGGATGGGTGCGGTCACCGGCAAGGGATTATCCGACCTTATCCGGGAAAACTTTGGCCTTAAGTGGACTTTCTTCGCCATGGGAGTGCTTTTGTTCGCCAACATTTTCACCCTGATTGCTGATTTTGCCGGGATCGCCGCCTCCATGGAAATTTTCGGTATCGCCAAATGGTTTTCTATTCCCGTTATTGCCATTATCATGTGGTACACCGTATTGCGCGGATCTTATAAAGTGGTTGAACGGGTATTTCTGGTGTTTTGTCTGGTCCAGCTGGCTTATGTTTTTTCGGGACTGCTGGCGCGCCCTGACTGGGGGCTGGCGTTAAAAAGCACGCTGGTTCCTTCATTTCATTTCGATCCGCACTATCTCTTGATTTTCATCGGGGTGATTGGGACGACTATCACTCCCTGGATGCAGTTCTACATCCAGTCAGCGGTCAGGGACAAGGGGATCAATATTCGCCAATACAAGTACGAAAGAATGGAAGTGTTATTTGGCGCTTTTTTTACTGACTTTATATCTTTCTTTATCATTGTCGCCTGCGCGGCAACACTTTATAAGGTGGGAATTAGAATTGAAACCGCCAAGGACGCGGCTATTGCCCTGGGCCCCATCGCAGGGCACTTTGCCGAAACCCTTTTTGCCCTTGGCTTGTTCGGAGCTTCCACCTTGACCGCTTCGATCGTTTCGCTTTCATCCGCTTATGCTCTTTGTGAAGCCTTTGGCTGGGAGAACGGGATTAACAAAACTATTCGTGAGGCCCCCACCTTTTACGGGCTGTACACTTTTTTAATTATCATCGGGGCGGCAGTGGTGCTTTTGCCGAAACTCAATCTTATTTTCATCATGCTGGTTTCACAGGAAGTAAATGGTATTTTACTCCCCTTTATCCTTATTTTCATGATACTTCTGATAAACAATAAAAGGATCATGGGGCCGCACGTTAATTCCCGTCTTTATAATTTCATCGCCTGGTTTACAGTGGCGGCGTTGATTGTTTTGACTGCCATTTTGGTAGTGGTTTCGGTTTTGCCGGGTTGAACATTTTTAGCTGAAATGGGGCTTGACAGAGCCGTTTCTAAAATCTATCATATATGATAGAAAAATGAAACTGATTGAAATACAAAATAAAATAACAGAAAGCGGACTGAGGATATTTTCCAAGCTTGAGTTTAAGCGCCTTCTGGAAGTTTCCCAATCCTCTGCTCAACAGCTTTTGGAAAGATACACCAAGAAAGGAGTTCTGGTGAGGCTTAAGGGCGGATTGTATGCCCTAAAGCTGAATTATCCCTCGGGGTACCTGATTGCCAACAAGCTGTATGAGCCATCCTACATTTCTTTTGAAACGGCGCTTTCTTACCATAACCTGATCCCCGAAACGGTTTATAGCTTTACTTCGGCGACCACAAAAATCACCAAAAACTTTAGCGCTGGAAATCAATTATTCAAATATCACAGGATAAAAAAATCAGCTTTTACCGGTTATAAATTAACGAAGATCGCGGAAGAAAGCGTGCTTCTGGCGGATAAGGAAAAGGCACTCGCGGATTATCTTTATTATGTGTTTTTAAAGAAAAAAAGTTTTAATGAACGGCTCCGTCTTAAAGGTATTAAACGCAATAAAGTATTGTCTTATATGTCTCTTTTTGGGATACCTAACTTGGTGAAATGGGTGAAAAATGTTATCCGAAAAACAGCTTAATGAAATAGCCACCAAAATGCAGGGCAGTTTCATCAATGTTGCGAGGGAATATGTGCAGAATCTATTCCTGAATTATTTTTACGCCCAAGAAAAGTCGGAAGCGATATTATTTAAAGGCGGGACGGCCTTGAGGATCCTTTATAAAAGCCCCCGCTTTTCCGAAGACCTGGATTTTTCTACGCCGATAATCCAGAAGCAAGTGATCGAGGATCTTTTTCAGGAAACCCTGATAAGATTGGATCAGGAAGGAATTCAGGTCAATTTAGAAGAATCTACTGCGACCACCGGCGGCTTCTTGTGCATATTAACCACTCAGATAGCCAATCATGGTTTTGATATCTCTATTGAGATCTCTTCAAGGAAGAAAAAGCCGAGCGGGCAGTTGATCGTAGTGGAAAATCCATATATTGACACTTATACGCTCATGTCCCTGAAGAGAGAAGAGCTGATCTCGGAAAAGATAGAAGCGTTGCTTAACCGGAAAAAGCCGAGGGATTTCTTTGATCTATATTACATGCTTCGTTCAAATCTGATGCCCGAAAAGTCGGTTCTTAAGAGGATATTGCCTGTTGTAGAAGCGACGAAAATTGACTTTAAGAAGGAGTTGGGCGAATTTCTTCCCCAAAGCCATCAGCGTATCATAAAAGGATTCAGGGACACGTTATTGTCCGAGATCAGAAGGTATGTTTAAAAAATCCCGTTTCCGCAACTCTACAAAAAGGTCGAGTAAGTGAAATCGTATCTCGTATCTCGTGAATCGTGATTCGTGCGATCCCCGAACCACGATACCGCAGACCATAGACCGAAGAGCTGGGGGAGGTTGACGCGGTAAAGCTATTATGGTATAAAACTACCATAAACATGGTGAAACAATGATATCATTTAGATCAAAAATAACAGTAAAACTGCTTGATTATTATTTCCTTAATACCGGCGCCAGGCATTATATCAATGAACTGGCCAGGTTGCTTGATCTGGATCCTAAAAACCTTGACCGAAAACTGAAAGAGCTGGAAAAGGCCGGGCTTTTCCAGAGCGAGGTCAGGGGGAAAGAGCGGTATTTCTTCATTAACCGGAGTTTCCCTTTACTCAGCCAATATCGCCAAATATTTTTAAAGACCCATGGGTTAGAGAAAAAATTAAAAGAGATTATGGACGGTACGGCCGGAGTAAAAGAGGCCTATATTTTTGGCTCTTATACCGCTAATAAAATGGATTCTGCGAGCGATCTTGACCTGTTGGTTATCGGTGACCATTCGGCTCTCGATCTGCAGAGACCGATAGCCGCCCTGCAAAAAGCGACAGGCAGGGAGATCAACGTTATTAACTTGAGTCCGCGGGAAATGGCCATGAAGCGCAAAACCAAGGATTCATTTATAACCAATATATTTAAGGGAAAGACCATCAGATTAATATGAGCCATTTTGAAGCTGATTACTTCCAAAAATTAAAATTCACGCCTGAAAAGATCGCGCAATTCATGGCTTCGGCCGAACGCGACATAGCTATCGCCGCAGATTCAGGAGTGCCAGAGGTTACTTTCAAGTTTGCTTATGACGCGCTGATCAAGATCGGCATTGCCCTGATCGCCAAGCGGGGGTATAAAGTGCGCAGCCGGGTCGGCCATCATGTGAAGATCATAGAAAAGATGGCGGAAATACTTAACGATCCCGATGTGATTGTTCTGGGGAACAAAATGAGGCAGGACCGGAATATCGATCTTTACGAGGGCGGTGGTTACGTAAGCGAGAAGGACAGCCAAGCCAGCCTGGCATTTGTTAAAGCGACTTTAGGAAAAGCGAGGGAAAAGCTGTAGACTAAAGACCATAGACCGAAGACTACAGACCAAAAAGGTCTATAGTCTATTGTCTATTGTCTGTTGTCTATGGTCTAAAATAATGAGAGACTATAAAAACATTAAGGCTTATCAGTTAGCGGAAGAGTTGGTTGTTCAGATATACAAGGTCACCAAGACTTTCCCCAAGGAAGAACTTTACGGATTAACCTCGCAGCTCCGGCGGGCGGCGGTCTCTGTTCCAACGAACATTGCCGAAGGAGCCAGCCGCAATCATAAACGTGATTATTTGCAGTTTCTTTATATTTCTCGTGGTTCCGTCGCGGAAGTGGAATGTTTGCTGCAATTGGGCTATAAATTGGGTTATTTGGAAGATAAACAATATCGGCAGATCGAAGGGCAACGGAATGAAATCGCCAAAACGTTATTTGGCTTGATCCGTGCTGTTGAAAGCGAAGTTTAAGGTCTGTAGTCTGTGGTCTTTAGTCTATTGTCTATTGTTTGAGGAGGAGTATAATTTCCGCAGGAGGCACGAACGATGTCCGCTAAAAGGCTGGTTAATTACTTCAGCGCCGTAATCATGCTCGTTGGAATCGCCGTGATGATCGGCTGGATATTTGATATCGGTGTTCTAAAAAGCATTTTGCCAAATTGGGTGGCGATGAAATTTACCACCGCTATCTGTTTTGTATTTAGCGGAGTTACTATTCAAGCTATTGCCAGATACCGGGAAACAAAATCAAGCATCGCACAAATTATCCTGATGGTTTCGACTTTGATCTTGCTCTTGATCATGGGATCTTTTCTGATATCTGCCTTTACGGGGGCGCGGCTTGGGGTCGAAGAACTGTTCCTCAAAGAAACAGAAGGCGCCGTAAAAACCGTGCTGCCGGGAAGGCCTTCCATCCCCACCATGATAAATTTCGTTTTGATAGCACTGGCTGGGGTTATTGCCCTTCTTAATTCGCCAGAATCAAAATTGAGATTAATGCAGCTGGGCTGGATCATCGCGTTTATTGGAGCAATTGCGGTAATTGGCTACGCAATTAACCTGCCTCTTTTATATTATTATGTTGAAGGCTGGAATACCGCCATTGCCGCCCATACCGCTCTTCTCTTTGTTATCATCGGGATATGTCTGATCCTCATCGGATCGAACAAACATGCATCTTAAGCCGAAACTCATCACTTTATTTCTCGTCATCACGGCCATCCCGATTATTTTCATTGGCTCTTTGAGCTACACCAATGCGAAAGACGCCCTCTTAAAGTCGCGCACGGATGAAATGGAAGTGATCGTAGACTTAAAAGTTGAAAAAATCGAAACTTTCTTTAATAGCCTCAAGGCGGAAGTTGAGATTAACCAGGATTCTTTCGCTATAAAAACTTTTCTGCCTGTCATTGCCGAGCGCTATAAAAATGGTCGGGACACCGAATATCTTAAAGCAAAGAGTACGCTGGATAACAGGTTCGCGGTGTATTTGAGAGTTAAGAAAGAAATTATGGATATGATGCTTTTGGATCCCGAGGGCACGATCGTATATGCTTTAGCGCCAAAGCATGCTGAACACGAGATCGGGAAAAAACTGTTTTTGCCGAAAATGGCGTTCGAAAAAGCGAAAAATGGTTTATATATAAGTGAAATTTTCAGCAGGGGCAATTCCGATAACGGTTATGAAATGATATTTGCTTCTCCGATGCGGGATTTAACTAAACATTTTATTGGCTTGCTCGTTTTTGAGATTAATATGGACCCGATTTACGATTTCATCCAGGAATCAACCGGACTGGGCGAGAGCGGCGAAACATTAATTGCTCAAAAAAGATCAGGCCAAGCCCCGGATGGCAGAGAAGGGGAATATGTCCTATACCTGAATCCCCTCCGCCATGATCCGGTGGCCGCGTTGAAGCGCTTTATTTTCTACGGAGTGGGCAAGACCGTGCCGGCGCAAATGGCTGCGAGAGGGGAAAGCGGCTCGGGAACAGCTACTGATTATCGCGGAAAGGAAGTACTGGCCGCCTGGCGCTACCTTCCTTCCCTTAACTGGGGGCTGGTGGCAAAGATCGATATGCAGGAAGTGCTGGCGCCGGTCATAGCTTTAAGAAGCAGTATTCTAACCATTTGTCTGATTGTCCTTGGCATGGCGGGATTGATCGGGTACGTTCTGGCTGATTCGATCGCCAAACCGCTTCATGAATTGCACAAGGGAACAGAAATAATCGGTAGCGGCAATCTGGATTTTAAGGTGGGGACTGATGTCAATGATGAAATCGGCCAGTTATCGCGGGCTTTCGACCAGATGACCGACAATTTAAAGAATGTTATTGCTAGCATGCGGAAGGTCGAAGAGCTCGATCGCCTGAAGAGCATGTTCATTGCCAGCATGAGCCACGAGCTCCGTACCCCCCTCAATTCGATCATTGGCTTTACCGGAATATTATTAATGGGGATGGCCGGCGAGCTGAATGAGGAGCAAAGGAAGCAGCTTAGCATGGTCAAAAGTAGTGCGGGGCACCTTTTGAATTTGATAAATGATGTGATCGACGTCAGCAAAATAGAAGCGGAGAAGATTCAGCTTGACGTTAAGGAGTTCGATCTTTCACGCGTGGTTAAGGAAGTGGAGGATTCTTTTACGGTCGCGGTGGAAGAAAAAGGCCTCAAGCTGAGCGTTGATATGCCGGATAAAACAATGATCAAAAGTGATGAGCGCCGAGTCAAGCAGATCATCATGAATCTGGTAAGCAATGCCATAAAGTTTACGGAAAAAGGGGAAATTGCGATACGGGTTATGGGGAACGGGGAAAGGGTATCAATAAGTATCAAGGATACCGGGATGGGAGTAAGAACCGAAGATATGAGCAAACTCTTCAAGCAATTCAGCCGGATCATAGTTGAGGGGCAGCCGCTGCAGGAAGGGACCGGCCTCGGGCTTTATCTTTCACAAAAACTGGCTCGCGTGCTGGGCGGCGAGATCAAAGCGGAAAGTGAATTCGGCAGGGGGAGTGAATTCACCTTCACTTTACCGCTGGAATATAAGGAGGGATAGATTGTGAAGAAGATCCTGATCGCGGAAGATAATGAAAAAAATATGTATCTGATGAGTTTTATTCTAACGAAAAGCGGTTATGCAGTCATCAAATGCGGCAGCGGAGAGGAAGCGGTGGAAGCCGCGGTAAAGGACGAAACTAAAAAGCTTTATGAAGATTTAAAGGTAGTTGACCGGATGAAGACCCAGTTTTTATCGGTGATTTCTCATGAGCTGCGCACTCCGCTCACTCCTATTATGGGTTATGTTTCCATGTACCTGAACGAACAATTCGGAAAACTGTCTCCGGAATATAAACAAAGCGCTGAAGTTATAATGAAGGAAAGCAAGCATCTTTTAGGATTGATCGACAGCGTGCTGGATATTTCCCGGATCGAAAGCGGCAAAACCCTGGAGCTTGAAAAAGAGCCGATTTTAATCAGGGCCATGGTTGAAGAATTGATTGAGGTATTTAAGCCGCAGATAGATACCCGGCAGCTCAAACTTGAGGTCGAGATCCCTCCGGATTTCCCCACTTTGATGGCTGACCCTGCCAAGCTGCTAAGGGTGTTCACCAATCTTCTGGGAAACGCGCTAAAGTTTACGCCGGTCGGCGGTAAGATAAAAATAATCGGGATAACCGGAGATAATACCGTAGAGATGCGGGTGATTGACGATGGGGTCGGCATCGCCAAGGAAAATCTGGAAAAAGTTTTTGAAAAGTTTTATCAGGTGGACAGCTCGTATACCCGCACGGCGGGAGGCGTGGGTCTGGGGCTGGCGATCGCCAAAGAGATCGTTGAATCCCACGGCGGCAAGATCTGGGTGGAGTCGGAGGGGCTGGGGAAGGGGAGCAAATTTTGCTTCACGTTGCCGATCGGTTAAATTTTTACCGCCTCAAAGACGGCGGCGGCACTTAAAGTTTTAAAAGAATTTAATTTTAGGTTGTGTTTGGTTAATATTTCAATAAGTTCCTGGCGGGAAAGAGCCGGGCGGGTGAACCAGAGCAAGCGGTAATAAGCTGCTTCGAGCATCAAGTCAGTCAGCCATCTTTCTCCTTTTAGAACCAATGATCCATGTAAGGCTTTGTTCTTCTTCAGGACCCGCGATATTTGCGAGATCGCTTTTTCTTTTTCCGGGAAAGAATGGATCCCGTTCAAGCATATAACCGCGTCAAAAGTCTCTGGATTAAAAGGCAGGTTGCCAGCGTCCGCTCTGATAAGCACGATATTCCCAGCCTTTAAGCTTTTGATCTTTTGTTGAGCCCTGCGCAGCATGCCCCACGAATATTCCGCCGCAACAAATAAGATGTCCGGTCGCTTTACATATTCTTCGAAAGTGAAAAGGCCGGTGCCAGCAGGAATATCTAATACAATTCCTCCTTCCATTTGGGAAAGCATTTTTTTGGTGATGCTTACACATTCAACGGCGGCCTCTTTATCTAATCCGAGCGCGATTTTCTTTAAAAGCTTTAATAGCGGATTATTCCCCGCAATATAGTTATCATATTGTCCTGAGGCTTTATCATAAGCTTCGCCGATCTTTTTATGCGGACAGTCAGGAGAAACAAAATCAAGAATGCCATCCTTGACCCGGGGAGATATATTTTTGTCATTAGACCATAATGCTTTAAACTGGTTGAAATCCATGAATATACTCCTTATAATGAGACAGGCACATTATAGCTGGTTTAAGAATATTTAGAAAGGGGATCGCCGATGAGCGGATCAAAAGAAGTTGAATTGGTTTCCACCGGAGTTTATCTTCCCGGAGAGCCGGTCCCATTTGATATGATCGAAGAGGTGATCGGTTATTTGGATCAGGCACCGCCAATAATTCAAAAAATGACCAAAAAACTTAGACCGGCGGTGAAGGATCTAATTGGGATCGAACAGTGTTACTTTGCGGTAGACCCAAAGGCAAAGACCTTGACCGAAAGCAATACCAGCATGGCCGTAAAGGCGATTCGGACCGCCTTTGAAAAAGCAAAAACGAGCATAGACGAAATTGAATGCATCATTTTGGCCTGTCCCTTACCCGATCAGCAAACCCCTCCGACCACCACCTTGATTCAACATGAACTTGGCATAGAGAAATGCGCCGAAATGGAAATACATTCTAATTGCACCGGCATGACCAAAGCTTTTCAGGTCGCTTTTGACGGGTTAAGGTTGGGAAGATACAAAACGGTAGTTGTGGTTTATGCGCAGCTTTCTTCCGCCTATTTGCTGGCACGCCATTATAACCAGAAGGTGGTTAAAACTGAAAATGTTTTATTGCGGTGGTTTCTCTCTGACAGCGCCAGCGCTTTAGTATTGAAGGCGAAAGAAAAAGTGGATTCCGGCATCAAAGTATTGGATGTGTATAACGAGTCGGTCGGCGGAGGGCTGGCTGCCGCAATGTGGTTTAAGCACGGAGCAAGCAATTTCGATTATTTGGATGCCTACGAAAAAGGGTATCATCATCTGGGGCAGGATTATAGAACCGTGGTTGAGGGAGGAGAAAAATTCTTTGTGGAAGGTTTTAGAAGAATGATGAATAGGACCGAGATCAACCTGAATGAGATCGATCATTTATTGGCCACCATCCCTTCAACCAAGCTCCAGGACAAAGCCAAGAGAGCTTTCTTGCGTGAATTTTCAATCCCGCATGATAAATGGTATAGTAATATCGGGCAGAATGGTTATAGCGGCGGTTCGTCTGTAGTTATTGGTCTAGATCAAATGCTGAATGATAAATTGTTCAAGCCGGGAGAGCTGTTAACGGGCATTACCATTGAATCCAGCAAATGGATGTTTGGAGGATTTTCCCTGAGATATTTGTAAAATGATTTTTTATCCCTACCCATCGATATCAATTTTTTTATTCATTAACGGCATAATCTGCTTTATATTCGGCGCGATAATTTTTATCAGGTCCGGAAGAAGATATGATAATATCTCTTTTTGCCTTTTTTCACTTTTGCTGTTTCTCTGGAGCGTTTTGATGGGGATTGGAAGCCTTGGGATTTCCCCGGGAACATCGGCCATGTGCGCAAGACTGATCTTGGGATTAAGCCTGTTGATACCATATTCGATCTTGATCTTTAGTTACAGTTTTCCCAGTGGCGCCCCTTTTTCAAAGCCGATTTTTTTCCTTTTGACCATGCCAATAATATTTCTAGCGTACTTTTTATTTGGAGAATCGGTCATAAGAACTATTTTGTATGACAAATGGTTTGTGTTAACTTTTGGACCTTTAAATAGCATGTTTACTTATTATTACTTGATTTATTCTTCCATTGCGGGGGCCACTCTTTTTTTTAAATATATAAAATCCGCTAATGCAGAAAAAATAAGATACAGATATTTTGTTCTAGGTTTATTTATTGCCTTTTCGGTGGCCCTGTTTTTTAACGTGATCCTTTTTTCGGTTTTTGGATTAAATCAATTTGTTTATTTTGGCCCGTTCGCTTCAATTTTTGTAATTGTTCCCACTACTTATGCCATTCTCAAATACCGCCTTATGGACATCTCCCTGGTTATCAAGAAAACTACCGCCTATAGCTTGGTGACTTCAGGGATTACTTTTACCTATGTTTTGGTAGTTATGTCCATCGAATTTATATTTCGTTCGATCTGGGGTTATTATTCTTTCTGGGCGGCGGTGCCAGCGGCGCTGGTAATTGCGGTTACTTTTACACCTTTGCGGGAACGCCTCCAAAATGTAACCGACCGGATCTTCTTTCGCCAGATCATCGAATACCAGAAAGTCATCAAAGAAGTGACGCGATTGATCTCTTCCGTCACCGATCTGGATACGCTTTTCCGCCTGATCGACCGCACCGTGGTCCGCGCCATGTGCGTCAGGGACGTGGCGGTCCTCCTGCTGGAAGAGAAAGAAAATCTGTATTTGGTCGAAAAAACCAACGGATTGCCGGATGAGGTAATGTACCGAAAAATCCCCTTTAACAGCCCGCTGACCTCCTACCTTAGAGAAAAAAAAGATGCCGTAGTGATGGATGAGCTGAAAGCCATGGCGGCGAGCGGAACCATCTCTGCTTCGGAAAAAGAAAAGCTTAATGAAGTATGTTCCGAACTCGAGAGTTTGAATGCTATGGTCGCTATACCCTCATTTACAAAAGATAAACTGGTCGGGATCCTCTGTATGGGAGAAAAATTTTCCGGTGAACCGTACAGTCCGGATGATCTGGAAATGCTGCTGACCATGGCTTCCGAAGCCGGGATCGCCATCGAAAATGCCAAGCTTTACCGCGATATCACCGAAACCCGTGATTACTTGAACAGCCTGGTCCGGGGAAGCGATGATGCTATCTTAACCCTTGATCTGGCCGGAAACGTTCTTTCCTGGAACGAAGGGGGCCAAAATATCTTTGGTTACAGCGCATCGGAAGTGATCGGCAAAATCCCGCCTATCTTTCCTGAAGCCGAAATTAGAGAACTGGTGAATAAAATAGAGCGCGGGGAAGAAGTTAAAGTTATGGAGATCAATAAAAAAGATAAAAACGGCAGAGAAATCCCGCTTCTCATGACTCTTTCTGCCATTCGGGATCAGGCGGGAAAAATTATCGGCGCTTCAGGAATCATCAAGGACATTACCGAGCTAAGAAAAGTCGATCAGCTCAAGCGCGAATTTTTATCGGTGGTCAGCCATGAACTGCGCACCCCTCTTACCCCGATCAAAGGCTACCTTTCCCTGCTTTTGAACGGAGAAATGGGAGATCTGGATCCGAGACAAAAAGAAGCCCTGAACGTGATTTTAAAACAGAGCAACCACCTGCACGATCTGATCGATTCGGTGATTGACATCTCCCGCATCGAGACCGGCAGGTCTCTGGAGCTTAATAAAGAACCGCTGTTTATGGATGAGGTTATCAGAGAAAGCGTCATTGCCGCGACTCCTGCTTTTGCCGGCAAAGAGATTGAGGTAAAAATGAACTTTCAGCCGGATCATTTTGCCATGCTGGCGGACCGGAAAAAACTGCTGCGGCTTATGGATAACCTTCTCGGGAACGCGTTAAAGTTTACTCCCGCCAGGGGATCGGTGGCGATTTCAATTGAAAAGGATGATAAGCAAATTAAGGTAATGGTAGCAGATACGGGAATAGGCATCGCTTCGCAATTCCTGGAGAAGATTTTCGACCGGTTTTACCAGGTCGACACTTCCTACACGCGTTCCAGCGGGGGGATCGGGATGGGGCTGGCGATCGCCCGGGATATCATCGAAGCTCACGGAGGGAAGATCCGGGCGGAGTCGGAAGGGCTGGGCAGGGGTTCCCGCTTCTGTTTTACCTTTCCCATAGGAGAGTGAATTTTGATGGCAAAAAAAATACTGGTGATCGAGGATTATCATGAAACCGCTCAATTGATGGAGAATATTTTCAAAATGAAAGGGTTCGAAGTGGTCCTGGCCTACGATGGAGCGAGCGGGCTGGAAAAGGCTGCCGCCGAAAAGCCGGACCTGATCCTCCTCGATGTCATGATGCCGGGGATGAGCGGCATCGAAGTCTGCCAGAAACTGAAGAGCGATCCCGCGACTTCCAAAATTCCGGTCGTGATCGTCTCCGTTAAAACGGCAAGCGAAGATTTGGGGGCAGGAAAAGAAGCCGGGGCGGATGAATACGTTACCAAGCCGTTCGATCCGGCGGATCTTGTAAAAATTGTTGAAAAGTATGTTGGGGTGTGACGAAATCTCGCCGCTTTTTATCCTCTTCCCCTCGTGGCAATAGAATTGCTGATACTTAATAAAGGGCCATAAAGGCCTTTAAATAATAAGATTGTTGAGAAAAACCTGTAATTGGGGATTCGAAAAAATGTCTAATGTCGAATGTCCAATTACCAATGAATGGATTGCCTTCGGCAATATTATTTAATTGATAACTTTACTTGCATTGGACATTGGTAATTGGAAATTGAGTGGAATATGCAGAAACATGACATCTATGAAAGAGTAACAAATTTTGCGGTTAGGGTGATCAAGTTTTCGGAGAAGCTGTCTCGAGGTTTTTCCGGGAAAATTATCGCAAAGCAACTGGTGAGAGCAGCTACTTCGGTTGGCGCCAATTTGCAAGAGGCTGATGGGGCGATTTCAAGAAATGATTTTGTTAACAAGTCTGGGATTGCCAGAAAGGAAGCGCAGGAATCAAGATATTGGCTTAATTTAATCGGTAAATCAGAATTAGTGCAAAACAGAGAAAATTTAAGCGAACTGAATTGGTTGCATAATGAAAGCGATGAGATAGCGAAGATTTTGAGCAGCATAATAAATAAAGCAAGGAAGCAATAAATTAATCTGCCGAAGGCATACCTTCATTGGACATTCGAAATTGGAAATTGGACATTGAAAATCTTCGCTAATTCTGTTATAAATTAACGGTAATGAAGAAGCTCTGGACCATATTGTTCCTCGTATTTCTTCTGGCCGCGCAGGCCTTTGCCGCAACCCAGGTTCGCAGTCCGACCGGGGATAATTCCCAAACCGGAACCTGGGCGGTTGTTCCCGCCAGCCCGACCACTTTTTATGATAAAGTGGATGAGTATCCTACACCTGATGATAGCACGACCTATATTTATTGCACAGCTTTATCGGCTGGTTCTGCACGAAATATTTTTAATTTCACCGCTTTTACGGTTCCGAGCGGAGCGGTTGTCTCTTCTTTAGAAATTACTTACAGACATAGAGGTTCGGGTGGGGGGAACTATAAAATTGGGCCGTCCCTTAGAGTGGGAGGAAGCACTTTTGAGACCGATGCCACATTCAACCAAAATAGCTGGGGGATTACGACGACCTCGAGTTATACTACTAATCCAGCCGGTGGAGCTTGGACGGTTGACGATATTAACGGCACAGGGATAAAACCTTTACAAGCCTTCGGAGTTTATTCAACCGATGTCACTCCCAATCCCTATGTTACTCAAGTTTATGCGAAAGTTTATTATAACGTTGCTCCGGCTACAACCACACCCGCGAGCATAACACAGTATACTGATGGTTCCGGGTATGTTAGTTTCCAAACCACAGTTTCAGACTCAGATTTAGATACGACCCGATTGAAGGTTGAGTATTCCGATGACGGAGGGACAAATTGGTATGATCCGGATCTCGTCTCCGCAACTCCGAGTAGTGGAACAGTAGATCTAAATAATGCAAATCCGTACCAGATAGGATCAGTAAATCCAATTGGTACGAATACCGGGAGTGTAACCTTGACCGTTGTTTGGAACACAAAATCAGCGGCAAATGGAAATGGTTCTCTTTCCGGTACAGACCAGTCTGACATCCAGGTTAGAGTAACACCGAATGATTTTTCTTTAGACGGCACGGCACAAGCTTCGTATAATTTTAGCGTCGATAATTTAAATCCGGCGACTTTAACTGCAACCAACATTGTGACTCAACCCAAAGCTGGTGATACCACTGTTACGTTAGAAGCCTCCTTTATCGAAACCAATCCTAATACAAACACTTTTTATGTGGCAATTAACGGCGGTGCCTATGGGGTTGGAACCCCAGGCACCACAAATACAGCTACCCCCGCGGCGCAAGCGGTAGCTGTCGGCGCCACTCTGGATGGGAACGATTATGTTAGTAAGGTAAAGTGCGAACACTCCGATGATTTCGGAAACCTTGGGACTAATGAGAGCATAAACCCCAATGCGGCCAAGAAGTATGTTAAGCCGTATACGCCGATCGCTCCCACCGTCAGCAATCCCGCTTCTTCGGAGGTTGACATTGTTGTCAGGAAAAATCCTTCCGAGACGGATGGTCTCGAGTATGCCATCAATGTTCCATCTCATGGGAAATATGTCCAGACCAACGGGACGCTGGGAGACACCCCTGCCTGGCAAACAATTGAGGCCTGGGGGACCAAGGTCGTTTCCGGGTTGACTTCACCGGTTGCCAATTATACTTTCAGGACTAAGTCAAGAAATACCTCCGATGCAGCGCACCAATCATCAAGCGAGTCAGATTTCAGCCCCACGGCATCGATTACCAATACCGCTCCGATCGGCGGATATACGGCGGACAATGTCATCCCGGCAGCGCAGTGCACTCAGTCTACCGATGGGAATGGGATTGTAACCATCAGTTTTCGGGTTAAAGATGACCAGCAGGATCTTTGCACTTTAGAAACTTTTCAATATTCGACCAATGAGGGAACGAGCTGGAGCGCGCCCACGGGCGGCGATTCTTCCGCCGCTCTTTCGACCGGCTGGACGAATAACGGCGGATCAAAATACGCTTCGGCGACAAGTTTTGCCGGGACTGTCCATTCTTTCACTTTAAACACCAAGCATGCGGATGTAGCAGTGTTGAATACTATCGACCAGAATAATATTAGGATAAGATTCACGGTTAACGACGGTCTGGTTAACAGCGCTTCACCCGCGTCCAGCGAAAACTTTACTGTAGATAACAAAGCGCCGGTGGCTTCAGTCACCACCAATATCACCAGCCGGCCAAATGGGGGGGACAACACGGTCACGCTGCTCAGTTCTTTCGCCGAGAGCCATCCGAATACTAATACGTTTTATCTCGCCGTCAACGGCGGCTCTTATGGGGCAGGGACAATCGGAGAAGCAGGTACCGCCAATCCCTCAGCGAAGCCTACGACCGTTGGCGCCGCACTCGATGGGAATGATTATGTCAGCAGTGTTGAATGCGTGCATGTGGATGCTTATGGAAACACCGGGGTTAACGAAAATGCCAGTCCGATCAATAACTATGTGAAGCCCTACACTCCGCCGCCGCCGACGGTCAACAATCCCATGGCGAGTTCAGTTGATGTCGCGGTCAACCAAAATGCCAGCGAAACCGCCGGCCTCGATTACGCAATTTATGTTCCCTCACATAGCAAATATGTCCAGACCGATGGCACACTGGGAAATACTGCCGCCTGGCAGACTCCTGGAGCATGGGGAACCAAGACGGTGACCGGTTTGACCGCGCCCGTCAGCGCTTATTTTTTCTGTACCAAGTCAAGAAATCCGAACGGTGATAAGCCGGAAAGCGATCTGTCCGGAGTGGCTTCTTCTTCGAACACCGCTCCGCTGTTAAATAACGGGACGACCGAAAATATGATCCCCATCCTCTCCCAGGCCATCGATGGGAGCGGAAAAGTGACCATTCCCTTCAGGATCAAAGACTTGGAACTGAACAACTGCTCGGTTTTGAACGGAAGCTTCCAGTATCAGGTCAACGGCACCGGCTGGAATGATATCCTGGATGTTGACATCACCGGGACCAAAACCGGGCTCAGTTCCGCAGCCGATCTGAGCGGGTCTGTGCATACTTTGATCTGGGATACTTCCAAAGAATATATCGATGACGCGGAAAGCTTGAATGTGCAGGTCAGGCTCAAGGTTAATGACGGCACACTGGATAGCACGGTAGGGGTTTCCCCAACCGGATTCAATGTTGATAACCTGGATCCGGCGCCGCTTTCAACGACAGAAGTTTATACCCAACCGCAGGCCGGAGATACCTCGGTTACCGTCAAGAGTTCATTTACCGAGATTAATCCGAACACCAATACTTTTTACGTCGCAATCAATGGCGGTGCTTACGGGGCAGGGGCGGCCGGAGAAACGAATACCGCCGATCCTTCACCAAAAGCCGTTCCGCTAGGCGTCACCCTCAAGGGAAGCGATTATGTCAGCAAAGTAAAGTGCGTTCACATTGACGATTTTGGTAACGAAGGAGCGAACGAGAACCTCAATCCCGACTCGGCCAAGAAATTCGTGAAGCCTTTCACTCCGCCATCCCCTTCACTATCAAACGCTACTTCTTCAACCGTTGACATAAGAGTCAACCAATTTCACGATGAAGCCGCCGGACTGGAATATGCCATATATGTTTCCTCCCACAGCAAGTATGTGCAGAGCGACGGCGCCCTCGGCGACACCGCCGCCTGGCAAACCGTTGCGGACTGGGGAACCAAAACTGCAGTCGGCTTGACCTCGGTAGCGAACTACGTTTTTAAAACCAAATCGCGCAATTCTTCCGACGCCGCCCACCAAACTTCCAGCGAATCGGATTTTAGCGACGGCATCAGCATTGCTCCCGTTCCTCCCACCCCGGAAGGGATCGTTTCGTATTACCCCCCGGCGGGAGCCAGCGGGATTTCCCCCGAGTCAAAGGTTATCATTGTTTTCAACCGCGACATGAACCAGGCTTCGGTGCAAAATGCCTTCTCCCTGAAAGCCGTTTATGATAACCGCGGAAATGTAGTTAATTCGGCGGAAGCAGGAAGTTTTAGCTGGCCCGACGGGCGAACCTTTACTTTTATACCCGATCCTTCTCTCTCCAAAGGATACACTTATCGCGCGAGTCTCTCGGGCTCGCTGATCGACTCGACGGGGAGCAGGCTGAATGTTGACCTGGTCTGGAGCTTCCGTGTGGTAATGGAACGCCAGGTTCAAAATGTTTTTTACAGCCGGGACCAGAAGGTGTGGGTGACGGTGCCGGCCGGCGCCATGCCGGATGACGGATCGATCGATTTCAACCGCGACCCGTTAACTTATCCAAAAGAAGTCGATCCTAATTCGATTGCCGGCGCTAATAATAAGATACTGGCTGAAGGCAATCAGTTCTTTCACCCGATCGACTTTTACACCACCGAGATAAACGCCTATCGCACCGACGGGATCCGCTTCAGTGAACCTTTTAACGCCCCGGTCACACTGAACTTTAAATATGACGTTCAAAATGGGTTTGTGTTTGGAGCCGCCACCGCGGCCGAATCAAAAATTCTCGAAAGGGGACTTTTGGTTTACCGCCTGGATGAGGAACACGGCCTCTGGGTGAAAGTTCCCGGCTCAACCATCAATTCGGTGCAAAAGGTGGTTTCGGCCGGTGTTCCGCATTTTTCAGTTTACACCCTGATGGCCACGCCGGCTTTCAGCCTGGCCGATGCTTACGCCTTCCCCAATCCTTTTAAGCCGAGCGAAGGCCATACTCAAATCACTTTTACCAACCTCGCATCGATCTGCACGATAAAAATCTTCACCTTGACGGGAGACCTGGTAAAAACCATGGTTGCCAATGACGGCAGCGGTCAGGCCGCCTGGAATGCCAAAAATGACGCGGGGGAATCGGTGGTGAGCGGTTTGTATCTCTTTGTTATCGACAGCGGACAGGACGTTAAACGAGGCAAACTCGTCATCATAAAATGATAAAATATTTTTATTTATCGCTGGTTTTAGTTTTAGCCGCAGGTCTGTCCGGCTGTTCCGATCCGCGATCCGGCTATATTTTCCCCGATCCCTATCTCTCGGGCGAAACAGAAATTGTCTTTACCGATCTGCCGGCATCCTGTACAATTGAAGTGTTCACTTTGAGCGGGGAGCGCGTGAAAACTATTAACGAAAATGATGGTGATGGTCAGGTGGTCTGGAATGTTAGAAACGACGCGGGGGATTTGTTGGGGAGCGGCCTGTACACTTATGTGATCAAAGGCGATGGAGAAAAACAAGGGAAAATCGTGATAACTAGATGATGAAAAAATTTCGAGTAATGCTCGGAAACCTGAGACTGAACGTCTCGGTTTCCTCGATTTGGAAACCGCGAAGTTTATTCGCAGGTTTCCAAATTCTAATTTGGATTTTGGCATTGGTGCTTCCTGTCAACGCGGGAGTGGGTGGTACCGGAGCTGAGTTTTTAAAGCTCGGCGGCGGCGCCCGGCCGCTGGCGATGGGTGAGGCCTACACCGCTCTCGGGGATGACTCTTCCTCCATCTTCTGGAACCCGGCCGGTCTGGCAAAGATGAAATTTCCGGAGATACTTTACATGTACAACCAGTGGTTCATCGATATTAAACACCAATACTTTAATTTCGCTTACCCCTCGCTGTCGGGAACTTTCGGCGGTAGTTATTCGGTTCTCGACTCGGGGGACATCGCGGGCTTTGGTCCTTCCGGCGAAGCGACCGGGAACTTTAAAACCACCGGGACCGTTCTCGCCTTTTCCTGGGCGCGGAAGCTCGGCGACCGCTTCTCCCTGGGGCTGAACCTGAAATCCGTTTCGGAACAGCTCGAAAGCAAACAGGCTTCATCCACCGCGCTTGATCTAGGCCTTTTATTTGACCTGTCTTCCAGGGTCAGTCTGGGGTTGGCGATAGAGAATATCGGCGCGCCCCTAAAGTTTATCGCCGAAGAAACGCCTCTCCCTCGCACCATAAGGGTTGGCGCAGCCCTCAGAAACAGGATCCTGGGCAATCGTTTGAATTTTTCGGCCGATTATATCAGTTACGCGGACGGCGTTTCAGGAGCCAATTTAGGAGCGGAATATTTTTTAAAAGAGATGCTGGCGCTTCGCGCCGGCTCTTCCCGGGGCTATCTGCGAGCGGGGGTCGGAATCACCGCCTCCTACTTTGGACTTGATTACGCTTATCTGTCTCGTCCCGATCTTGGCTCCGCTCACCAGGTAAGCATGTCTTATAGCCTGGGCAGTGAAGATAAGAAAAAGGCGCTGATCCTGGATTATCTTAATCTGGCAAAAGCTTATTATGATGCAGGCAGGTATGCAGAAGCTGTCGTTGAGGTGAAGAATGCGCTTTCCATCGATCCGGAACAGGCCGAAGCCAGGGCCTTGCTTACTAAAGCGACCGCGGCACTGGAAGAGAAAGCGACCGGAAAGGTTGAAACCGTAGTTAGAACCGAAAAAGAAGAAGAGATAGGCGGTTATCTTGCCGGCGGACGGAAGTTCATGGCGGAAAAGCAATACCTCGAGGCGATCGCTGAATTCAATAAGGCCTTGAAGGTTGATCCCTCTCATCCGGAAGCGGTAAAGCTGGCCCGCGAAGCGCAGGCCGCTTTGCAGAAACAGGTTTCGGCAAAAGTTAAAATGGAGGTTGACGAGCGTTTAGGGCGGGCATTGAAGTCCATTTCAACCGGAGATTATAAAGGAGCTTTAGCCGAGGTTGAAAAAGTGCTGCAAATGGATCCCGGGAATGTTGAAGCTTTAAAACTCAAGAGAAGACTGGTGACGATCTTGAAAATAAAAAAGGAGTAGCGTCAAACCAATGAGATTTAAAATTGCGATTCTTTTGATAATGACGGTTTTTGCTTTGCCGCTTTTGGCGCTGACGGCAGACGAGTATTATGAGCGGGCCACCAATAAATATCTCCTGGGGGATTTTTCCGGCGCGGCGTCGGACCTGGAAGAAGTTTTAAGGATCGATCCCTCGTACCAGAAGGCCATTGATCTTCAAAATGAAGTTGAAAAAGAATTGGGCAAAGCGCAGCCCGCGATAGAAACAACCTCTACCACCATGGTTGCACCTCCTCAAGTAATTCAACCTCCTCAGCCGGTTTATCAACCGCCGGTCAAGAAATTTATCATTCGCACCGTTATTGATGAGGCGCATCTTGCCTTCATTGAAGGGGAAAATTATTTTGATTCCGGAGATTATTTAGAGGCTAGAAAATATTTTCTGCGTGTCCTGGAACTTTTACCGGGCCATGAAGGAGCAAGTGGATATCTTGGAAAGATAAAAGTGGGAGCTGCCATTTCTACTCTAAAAACGCTTTCCGCTGAGATAATAGCCAAAGAAAAAGCCGCTGTGCCTGAAAAAAGATACGCAATAATCTTTTTGTTGCTGGCGATTCTGTTGGCCTCAATCCTTCTTTTAATGCTTTTTTTCTTTGCCAGGCTGGTTTACAGTTGGTGGAGGTCAAGGCATGTCTACTGCAGCGAATGCGGGGCGCGCAATTCCCAGGACGCCGAGTTCTGCAAGAAATGCGGCAATCGGCTGAAGTTCACCGAGATAACCAAAGAGGAAAAAGAATGGTTCAGCCGGTTCAACTGGATAAAAAATCCGTTTACTTTGAATATTATTCCGGAAACTTTTTCCGGCCATCAGGCCGAAATTTCGGTTATTGTTGAAAAGCTAAATAAATTAAGCGGCCACATTCTGATCATCGGCGGGCTCGGCACCGGGAAGACCACCCTTTTGCAGTGGCTGGAAAAAAATCTCAAGAATAAGTTTGAAACCATTTATGTTATGCGGCCGTCCAGCCGCCCGGATGAATTGATCGATCTGGTCCTGGCAACTCTCACCGGAAAAACCACCCATACCCATAAATATTCCATGTATGAATTTCAGGAAATATGCAAAAAATATAAACGGAATATTCTGCTTCTGATTGATGAGGCACATGAGTTCAATGAAGAGTTTGAACAATTTCTCAGGACGCTGGGGGATCTTCCCAATATCTATCTGGTGATGGCCGGGCTTCCTCAGGCGAGGGAAAAGTTGAAGCGCGACCTGCCGGGGCTCTTTGATCGGATCGTGGAAAGCGTCCTGCTGGGAGCGCTGTCGTTTGATGAGACCAGGGAATTGATCCAGAAAAGGATCACGAACGCGGGCGGGAGCGATCTCGGCCCGTTCAATGTCCCGGCGGTGAAAAAGATTTTTGATTTAAGCTATGGTATACCGCGTGGGATTTTAAAAATCTGCGACTGGGCTATCAGCAAGGCGGTGGCGGGGAGGAAACCATTTATCGATATTAATGACATAGAGACCTACAGCGTAGAAATCAAAGCCGCAAAATTACCGGAAGTGGCAGTAAAAGCAAGGGAAGGAGAAGAGACTAGGCATGAATAAATCTATCCTGGTGGTAGAGGATTTTCCGGAGACTTTAAAAATGCTGGTCTCAATCCTGGAGCGCGCGGATTATGAAGTCAAAACGGCGGAGACGGGGGAAGAGGCACTGGAGAGCCTTTCGGCCAATAAATTTGATCTGGTGCTTTTGGACATCATGCTGCCGCGGGTGGATGGGTTTGAGGTCTGCCGCCGGATCAAATCGGATCCTAAAACTCAGGACCTGCCGGTAATTGCCCTGACCGCCTTTGATGTGCCGGACATTGTTTCAAAATGCGCCGCTGCGGGGGTGGATGAGACGGTTCTAAAGCCTTTTGATGTCAATAATTTGCTAAATATGATAAAGAAGTATGTTTAAAAAGATCTTGATTGCCAACCGCGGTGAGATCGCAGTCCGGATCATTCGGGCAGCCAAGGAAATGGGAATTTCTACCGTAGCGGTCTACTCCGAAGCCGACACCGATTCTCTCCATGTAAAAATTGCGGATGAATCATTTTGCATTGGCCCTTCGGCACCCAACCAAAGTTATTTAAATATACCCAGCATCATCAGCGTAGCCGAAGTGGCGGGAGTGGACGCCATCCATCCCGGCTACGGATTTCTCGCCGAGAATTCGAAATTCGCTGAGATCTGTGCTGCCAACGGAATTAAATTTATTGGCCCTCCCATCGAAGCCATGGAGAAAATGGGAGATAAGGCGACCGCAAGAAGAACCGTTTCCAAAGCGGGCGTTCCGGTAGTGCCCGGCTCGGAAGGTACTATCGCGGATGAAAAGGAAGCTCAAAAGGTGGCGGATAAAATCGGTTACCCGGTTGCTATCAAAGCCACCGCCGGCGGCGGGGGAAGAGGACTGCGGGTAGCCACCGATAAAGAGGAATTTGTTCACCTGATGCGGACGGCGCGTTCCGAAGCCGAGGCCGCTTTCGGAAATCCCGAAGTCTACCTGGAAAAGTATATCGAAGAGCCGCGGCACATCGAGATCCAGATTTTAGCCGATATGCATAAAAACGTGATCCACCTGGGAGAGCGTGACTGTTCCATTCAGCGCCGCCATCAAAAGCTGGTGGAAGAATCGCTCTCTCCCGTGATTGATGAAAAGACCAGGAGAAGGATCGGGGAGTCGGCGGTGCGCGCGGCCCAGGCGGTAAATTATGTAAGCGCGGGAACGATCGAATTCCTTTACGACCGGCACGGCAAATTTTATTTTATGGAGATGAACACCCGCGTGCAGGTTGAGCACCCGGTGACGGAGATGATCACCAGCGTTGATATCATAAAGGAGCAGATACGCGTCGCCGCGGGGGAAAAGCTTCTCTTAAAGCAGGGCGACGTCAAATTCCACGGCCATGCCATCGAGTGCCGGATCAACGCCGAAGATTATGAAAGAAATTTTATGCCTTCTCCCGGGACGATAAAGGCCTATCATGCTCCGGGAGGGCCGGGTATCCGGATCGACAGCCATGTCTATTCCGGCTACACCATTCAGCCTTATTATGATTCGCTGATAGCCAAGCTGATCGCCTGGGGAAGCAATCGGGCCGAAGCCATTCAGAGAATGGGGAGAGCGCTCGACGAGTATGTGATTGACGGAGTGAAGACCACTATCCCTTTCCATATCAAGGTGCTGCAGAGCGATGCTTTCCGCCGCGGAGAGGTCACCACCAAGTTTATCGAAGAACACTTCGGTTTTCCCGGAAGCTAAATGGGCAAGAGAAGGACCTCGCGCCGCCTGGCCATGCAGGCCGTCTATCAGGCCGAGCTCGCCGGCATCGGGATCGATCGATCCCTTCAAAATATTCTGGAAAATGAAAAATTCATCCCCGAGACCATAGAATTCGCCAAGACTTTGGCCGAAGCCACCTGGAAGCAGCGGGAAACTCTCGATAAAAAAATTGCGTCGCTGTCAATTGATTGGCCGCTCGACCGGATCGGGAAGGTTGATCACAGCATCTTGAGGATCGCCCTGCAGGAATTGGATTCCGGGGCTACCCCGGCTTCGGTCGTTATCAACGAAGCGGTGGAACTGGCGAAAAAATACAGTTCTGAGGATGCCGCCAAATTCATCAATGGCATTTTGGGCGCATACTTGAGAAAGAAAGGTTAATGTGATAAAATTATCCCAATGTTCACAGGAATAATTGAACAGATCGGCGTGGTTGCTTCCTTGATCCGCGGGCCTCAATCGGCAAAGCTGGCGGTTTCGGCCGGCAAATATTTTGACGAACTGAAGCCAGGAGAAAGCGTTGCCGTTGACGGGGTCTGCCTGACTGCCGCCAGCGTTCGCCGCGGCTTTGCCGAGTTCGATCTCTCTTCCGAAACCCTGGGCAAATCCACCCTGGGCGAGCTCAGGATCGGAGACAAAACCAACCTGGAAAAAGCGCTGCCGATCTCGGGGCGGCTGGGAGGGCATCTGGTGACCGGCCACATTGATGGTGTAGGTGAGATTAGGAAAAAAGCTGTCTCCGGCGAGAGCCTTGAGTTATTTCTTTCCGTCCCCAGTGAGATCCTGCGGTACCTGGTACCGAAAGGTTCAATCGCTGTCAACGGCGTCAGTTTAACCGCAGCCGATTTTATGGACGGATTGCTGCGTATTTCAATCGTTCCCCACACCGCCCGGACGACCACTCTGGGAAAGTTCTCTGTCGGAGAAAGAGTGAACATCGAGGTGGACCTGCTTTCCAAGTACATCGAGAAACATCTCAGGGGCGAGCCCAAGGGAATTACCGATGAGACCATGATGAGGGTAGGCTTCTTACCGATGGGGTGGGTCGACAATTAAATGAAATTTAAATTCAATACGATTGAAGAAGCGATAGAGGATATACAGAACGGTAAGATGGTCATCGTGGTGGATGACCGGGACCGGGAGAACGAAGGGGACCTGGTGATGGCGGCGGAAAAGATCACGCCGGAAGTGGTCAACTTTATGATCACCCATGCCAGAGGTTTGGTCTGCGTCCCCATGACCGGCGAAAGACTGGATCAGCTGGAGCTCAGGCAGATGGTGGAAAAAAATCTTGAGACCATGCGTACCGCTTTCACGGTTTCGGTTGACGCCCATCCCCGGTTCGGGGTGACCACCGGGATTTCTCCCGCCGACCGGGCAAGAACCATTGAAGCATTGATAAACCCCCGCTCGAAGAAAGAAGATCTGGTCAGCCCCGGGCACGTTTTCCCATTGAGGGTAAAAGAGGGCGGGGTCCTCAAACGGGCGGGGCATACCGAGGCAGCGGTGGATCTTTCGAGGTTGGCGGGATTGTATCCGGCGGCCGTCATTTGCGAGATCATCAGCCCGGAAGGAAATATGGCGCGCGTTCCGCAGCTGCTGGAATTCGCCAAATGGCATAACCTGAAGCTGATCACGATAGCAGATCTGATTTCTTATCGTATAAAGAACGAGAAAATGGTTCGGCGCGTTTCAGCTACCAGGCTTCCCACTAAATTTGGTGAGTTCGTTGCCCATGGCTATGAGGATCTATTAAGCGGAGATTTTCATGTCGCCCTGGTCAAGGGTCAGATAAACGGGAAAAAAGATGTCCTGGTGCGCGTTCATTCGGAATGTCTGACCGGGGATGTTTTTGGCTCCCGGCGCTGCGATTGCGGCGATCAACTGGCGAGATCGCTGGAGAGAATCGAATTTTGCGGCCAGGGGGTTTTGCTTTACATGCGGCAGGAGGGTCGCGGGATCGGCTTGAAGGAAAAATTGCGCGCCTATGAACTACAGGAAAAAGGCTACGACACGGTAGAAGCGAACCGATTGCTGGGTTTTCCCGCCGATCTGAGGGACTATGGCATTGGAGCCCAGATCCTGATGGATCTGGGGCTTTCGAACATCCGGTTGATAACCAATAATCCTAAAAAAGTGGTGGGACTGGAAGGCTATGGCCTGAAAATCGTGGAAAGGGTTCCCTTAGAAATTAAACCTAACCGGTATAACGCTAAATATCTAAAGGCCAAGTCGAAAAAGCTGGGGCATATTCTAAAGGAGGTTGATAAAAATGGGGAAAGTTATTGAGGGAAATCTTGACGCCAGCAAATTAAAGATCGGGATCGTAGTTTCCCGTTTCAATGACCTGGTTTCAAAAGGGTTGTTGGCAGGCGCGGAGGATTGCTTAAAGCGCCATGGCGCCAAGGAAGCGAACGTCGATGTGGTCTGGGTGCCGGGCGCGTTTGAGATCCCGCCGGTTGCAAAAAAAATAGCCAAGGGTTATGATGCGGTGGTTTGTCTGGGCGCCGTTATCAGAGGTGGAACTCCTCATTTTGAATACGTGGCGGGAGAGGTGGCCAAAGGGATCGCGAAGGTTTCGCTCGAGACGGGAATTCCGATTATTTTCGGAGTGCTGACGACAGATAATCTGGAACAGGCTCTGGAGCGGGCGGGAGCCAAGCCGGGGAACAAGGGATTTGCGGCCGCTTTATCGGCGATAGAACTGGCAAACCTTAGCAGGGAGCTGTAGAGAATGGCGCGCGTATTGCTGGAAAATGTTACCAAAAAATTTGACGAAGTCGAAGCGGTAAAAAATATCAATCTGGAGATCAAAGACAAGGAATTCGTGGTGCTGGTCGGTCCTTCGGGTTGCGGAAAAACCACCACTCTCCGTATGATCGCCGGACTGGAGGAAATTACCGAAGGCAAGATCTACATCGGCGACACTCTGGTTAATGACGTTCCTCCCAAGGATAGAAATATCGCCATGGTTTTTCAAAATTACGCCCTTTATCCGCATATGAAGGTTTATGACAACATGGCGTTTGGCCTCAAGCTGCGGGGAATACCCAAAAAAGAGATAACGTCGCGGGTCAATGAAGCCGCGGATATTTTGGGGTTGGACAAACTGATGGATCGCTACCCAAAACAACTTTCGGGCGGACAGCGGCAGAGAGTGGCCCTGGGCCGGGCCATCGTCAGAAGCCCAAAAGTATTTTTGATGGATGAGCCGCTTTCGAACCTGGATGCAAAACTAAGGGTGCAGATGCGGGCAGAACTGCAGAGAATCCATAAACAGCTCGAGACCACGGTAGTTTATGTTACTCACGATCAGGTGGAGGCCATGACGCTGGGGCAGAGGGTGGCGGTGATATTAAACGGCGAACTGCAGCAACTGGATTCGCCGCTTACGGTTTACGAGAAGCCATCGAACCGCTTTGTGGCCGGTTTTATCGGATCGCCTCCGATGAATTTCATAAAAGGGAAAATAAAGAAGAAAGGGGAGTTGTACGCGTTCGAGTGCGAGGGGTTTAGCTTTGATGTTCCTCAGGACGTGGATCATCTGTTAGAAGCTTACGTTGGAAAAGAAGTTATCTTTGGAATCAGGCCGGAAGATATCTGGGATGTGCCTTCTTCTGCCTGGATAGTAGAAAAACATCTATTAGAGACCAAAGTCGATTTCAGAGAACTGATGGGTTCCGAAACCTATGTCTACGTCAAGGCCGGAAAAATCTCTCTGGTTGGCCGGGTCGGCGCGATGGCCGATCCCAAGCCAGGCAGCAGCTTTGGCCTGGTTTTTAATTTGAGAAAGGTCCACTTTTTTGACCCGGAGACGCAGAAAGCGATAATTTAGGTTGTTAGGTGGATAGAAAAGAAGAACCGCTTATTTTTGAAAAAAGCACCCCTGGCAGCAGTGCCTATTCTCTCCCCGATCTGGATGTTCCGTCAGAAGATATCAGCAAGTTAATCCCCGAAGATCTGATCCGGAAAGACCTAAATCTGCCGGAGCTTTCCGAGCTGGATGTGATCCGCCATTTTACCCGGCTTTCACAAAAAAACTTTTCCGTCGATACCCATTTTTATCCTCTCGGCTCCTGCACCATGAAATATAATCCGAAGGCAAATGAAGAGGTCGCCAAGCTGCCCGGCTTTGCCAATATCCATCCGCTGCAGGATGAAGCCGAGATCCAGGGGATGCTGGAGCTGCTTTATAATTTTGAAAAATATTTGTGCGCAATTTTCGGCTATGCTGCCTTTACCCTTCAACCTGCGGCGGGAGCGCACGGGGAGCTGACGTCGCTCATGATGATCAAGTCTTATCACCGGGACAGGGGGCAAGGGAAAAGGGATAAAGTGATCATTCCCGACTCCTCGCATGGAACCAATCCGGCTTCGGTCTCTATGGTGGGTTACAAAGCGGTGGTGGTAAAGTCAAATGGCCGGGGAAATATAGATATTGATGAAGTAAAAAAGGTGGTTGGCGGCGATACTGCCGGCTTGATGCTCACCAATCCCAACACGCTGGGGCTTTTTGACGAACATGTACTTGAAGTTGCTGAATTAGTGCACAAAGCGGGCGGTCTGCTTTATTACGATGGAGCCAATGCCAATGCCAATCTGGGGATCTGCCGCCCGGCAGACCTGGGTTTTGACGTCGCTCACTTCAATCTGCATAAAACTTTTTCGACTCCGCACGGAGGAGGGGGGCCGGGGTCCGGGCCAGTGGGAGTAAACAAAAAGCTAGAGCCATTCCTGCCGGTTCCACGCGTGATAAAATCTACTAACAGCTATCTACTTGTCCCGAGCAAAGTCGAGGGACTTTCTACTGACAACTTTCCTAAATCGATTGGCCGCGTCCATTCTTTCCACGGCAACATAAATGTCATCATTAAAGCCTATGCTTACATTCGTTCGCTGGGAGCTGAGGGCTTGAAAAAAGTTTCAGAGAAAGCGGTGGAAAACGCCAACTATATGATGAACCGGTTAAAAGAATATTACTGGCTGCCTTACGATCGGACCTGCCAGCACGAATTTGTCATTTCCGCCAAATGGCAAAAGGAAAAGTGCGGGGTAAAAGCTCTGGATATTGCCAAACGATTGATTGATTACGGCTTTCATCCGCCAACGGTTTATTTCCCGCTGATCGTGGAAGAAGCTTTGATGATAGAGCCGACGGAAACCGAATCACAAGCAACTCTGGACGCTTTCTGCGATGCCATGATCGCGATCGCTGGAGAATGCCAGACCGATCCAGAACTGGTCAAAGCAGCCCCCCATTCGACCCCGGTCAGAAGGCTGGACGAGACAAAAGCGGCGCGGGAGCCGGATCTTAAGTATTCCAAATAATCTTTAAATGCAAAACTGGCAGATCATTTTATCACCGCAACTGTCCGGGCTTGAAAATATGGAGCGTGATTTAGATATGTTCCATACTCTTGAAAAAGAAGAGGCGCCTTCGGTTTTACGGATTTATTCCTGGGAGCCGCAATGTATTTCTATAGGTTATTCACAAAAAGTTGAGGAAGAGATCGACCTTGAGAAAGCAAAAGCTTTGGGTTGGGATGTGGTTAAACGTCCAACCGGCGGCGGGATCGTTTTCCACAACCAAGCCGAAGTGTCGTACAGCTTGGTTACCGATATTGATTATCCGCTGCTGCCGAAGGGCTTGATTCCTTCGTACAAAAAGATTTCGGAAGCGATTGTTTATGCATTGGATCGGATGGGTATTGTTGCTCAAACACTAAATCCTAAATCCGAAATCCTAAACAAATCCGAAATCCCTGCCCGTCCGGCAGGCGGGCGAAATCCGAAATCCCAATTATGTTTTTCATATCCCACGGAGTACGAGATCGTAGTTGATGGGGAAAAAATAGTTGGCAGCGCACAGAAAAGAGGTAAACGTGCTTTGCTTCAGCAGGGATCGATCTTCGTCAGAAGTACCCCTCACGAAGCATTCTCCGTTTTGAAGAAGCCTTTCAAGGAGTATAATGCCGTAAGCGTTGAAGAAACTCTCGGGCGTGAAGTTGGATTTGAAGAAATAAGCGAAGCGCTAATTGGAGGATTTAAAGAATGTTTAGGGGTAAAATTTGATGGTTAGCGGTAAGAAACCCCACATTAAAATGTGGGGAATTATTCCCCATAATTTATTATGGGGTCTTGTGGTTACCCTCGTTCTCGGTTCTATATCTCACGGAGCTACCTGGCTCGATCCCGCTCTTAAGTGGAAAACCCTGGAGACCCCCCATTTTTCCATCCATTACTACACCGAGCTGGAAGCTATTGCTAAGAGATTCGCGCCGATCGCAGAGGAGGTTCATAAAACCATGACAAAAGTCTTCCAGTATAAACTTGATAGAAAAACCCAGGTCACCTTATTAGACACCACGGATTACGGCAATGGTTTTACGACCGTTTTTCCATACCCTGCTATTACTTTGTATTTAACCGACCTGGCTAACAATATTTACCCATACAAATATGACAATTACCTGTATTATCTTTTTCTGCACGAATACACCCACGCTCTGCACCTGGATATTGCTGAGGGCGGCCCCTCACTTTTTAGAATCATTTTTGGCCGTATGATGTTTCCCAACGCCATGGAGCCATGGTTTATGACCGAAGGCATGGCTACCTATATGGAGACGCATTACACCAATGCCGGCCGCGGCCGCGATCCCCGATGGGAAATGATGATGAGAATGGACGTTCTGGAGGATAATGTCAAATCGATCGATCAAGCAGCGGTCGACACGGTAAGCTGGCCGATGGGCAACCTGCGTTATCTCTACGGCGTGAAGTTCCTGGAGTATCTTTCTGAAAAGTACGGCGAAGAAAAAATAATCAATTTTGCTCATCAGTACGGAGATTTTCTTTTCTCTTTCGGGATTGATGCGGCATTCTATTACACCTTTGGCAAAAATCTTCCGCAGCTATGGAATGACTGGTTGGATTACTTACAAGATAAATATCAAAAACAAAAAGAAAATCTGGGAGAATTGACTGAACCGCAATTGCTTACCCGGGGAGGCTACTACAACGCAAAACCGAAGTGGTCAAAAGATTCGCGCTGGATCTATTATATCCAGCGGAACGCGGACCAATATCCGCAGATTCGAAGGGTGGAGGCGGCATCCGGCCCATCAGAAAAGATCCTGGAAGCGATGGTTTTTGATGAAAACATGAGTTTCAGCCCGGATGGAAAGTCCCTGCTTTATTCAAAAGCGGATACCTATAAGAACTATTATACCTATAAAGATCTTTATCTGATGGATTTGCAGAGCCGAAGATCGGTGCGCTTGACCGAAGGGGTGCGCGCCAGCGATCCCAACTTTTCCCCGGACGGGAAAAGCATTGTCTTTGTGAGAAACGAGAAGGGAGTAAAGAGTTTAACCTTTGCTGAAATCGGCAAAACTGAGACTAAGCCTCTCGGTTCCAAAGACGAGGGAAATACTCAATACTTCTCTCCCTCCTTCAGCCCGGATGGCAAATATTTGACGGCGGCTAAATATTCGCCGGGCGTTGGTCAGCACATTGCTTTGATCGATCCGGCGACCAATGAAGAAAAAAGTTTGATCTTTGAGGGTTCGGGAACGACCGAGACTAATCCGGTTTTTTCTCCCGATGGCAAATATATTTTATATGATTCGGATCGCAATGGCATAGTAAACCTGTACGCTTTCGAACTCGGGGTAGGAAAGCTTTATCAGATCACCAATGTCATCGGCGGCGCCATGATGCCTGATGTCTCGCCGGATGGCAAGCGCATCGCTTACGTTTCCTATTCTTCCATTGGTTATGACATCGCAGTGATGGATTTTAATCCTGCTGAATGGAAGGTAATTCAAAGCCAGGTTATGGTTACGAAACCCGTATCGAAGTTCGAAGACCGAGAGACCGTATATACCAACATCCACGATTATGATCCGTTCTCAACTTTATTCCCGACCTTCTGGATCCCTTACAGCTATTCCAACGAAAACGGAGACCACACTTTAATCTACACCGGCGGCATGGACCCGCTGCAGCAGCATCTTTATTATTTAAACTTTGGTTATGATTTCGAAGGGAATAAGCCGTCGTATTCAGTTTACTATGCTAACAATCAGTTCTTGCCCCAAATTTCGCTGAGCCTGGCCGATCTTGCCGTCTCCTACGATTGGGGCGGCAGCACCTATTGGGAAAGACAAAGGGAAGAAAGCCTTGCCTTTTCTTTTATAGATAACCGCGTGTTTGCCGAATACGACCGGCAGGTATTATCTGCCGGTCTCCGTGTTACGAATCTGACCAGTATATCAACCATTGAAAATTATTTCCCCCGGCCGAATGTCGGCAATTTAAATTCAGTTTTCCTATCCTGGAACTACCAGAGCAGTAGAGCTTATCCTTATTCAATCAGCCCTGAGGACGGCATGGATCTGGGAGGGATGGTTGAAATGAATTTGCCCGATCTTAAAAGTGATTATAATTTTACCAGTTACAGCGCTTCGCTCCGCCATTATCTTAGATCGCCTTTCCAGCACCAGGTGCTGGCTTCGGCGCTGAAAGGGTTTTATAGCCGCGGGGATCAGCTGGAGCAGAGCAATTTTACCTGGCGCTATCTGACACTGCGCGGTTACCCGGATACACTGCTCAGAGGGAATAAAGGCCTTTCACTTTCGCTCGAATATCGATTTCCCCTCTGGTATCCGGAAAAAGCTTTGTTGTACGGCTACACTTTTTTTGATCGGGTCTGGGCTGACCTTTTTTATGACCTGGGTGGAGCGACCTTTAACGCTCCGGATAAACTGACTTATAAAAGAGGCATCGGAGGCGAATTGAATTTGGATGCCAGCAATCTCTGGGGATCCATACCTATGACCCTTAAGCTGGTTTATGCGAAAGGGCTGGATGAGGGCGGGGTGGAGAAATTCTATTTCACGCTTGGATTGTGATAGAATGTAAACATGGGCTACAAAGAAATCTTCCAAAAAATTGACGATTACCGCTGGAAAATCCCGCGTACCTTTAAAGAAGGAATGCTCACCGACGGCATCATTTATGCCAACGAAGAGATGCTGGAAAAGATCTGCTCTGAGAACGCCCATATCCAGGTGGTAAACGTTGCCTGCCTTCCCGGAATTGTTGGAAATTCGCTGGCAATGCCTGACATTCACCTTGGTTATGGTTTCGCCATCGGCGGAGTAGCCGCTTTTGATCCGGACAGTGGTGGTATCATTTCCCCCGGCGGCGTCGGCTACGATATCAACTGCGGCGTGCGGGTTTTGCGGACCAATCTTCATTTTGATGAAGTTACACCGAAGATCCGCGAAATCGTTGACCAGTTGGCGCGAGAAGTGCCTTCGGGAGTCGGTTCCGAAGGAGCGCTTTCCCTCTCTTCATCCGATTTGGATAAACTGCTGATTAAAGGTGCAAAGTGGGCGGTAGAACATGGTTATGGCAGCGAAGATGATATCGTGCATACCGAAGAAAATGGCGGGATAGAAGGGGCGGATCCGTCGCTGGTTTCCCGTCACGCTAAGGAGCGGGGCGCCAGCCAGCAGGGGACACTGGGATCGGGCAATCATTTTGTCGAAGTCCAGGTAGTCGAAGAAATTTTTGACGAGAAGGTGGCGAGCGTTTTCGGCCTCTGGAAAGATCAGATCACCATCATGGTTCACACCGGCTCGCGGGGGTTTGGCCATCAGGTTTGTTCCGATTACATCCAGGTGATGATCAAAGCGGCTCAAAAATATAAAATCTTTCTCCCCGACCGCCAGCTCTGCTGCGCTCCGGTCAATTCCCCGGAAGGGCAGAACTACCTGGCGGCGATGAGAGCGGCGGCAAACTTTGCCTGGGCCAATCGCCAGATGCTGATGCACTGGACGCGTGATGCTTTTGCCAAAGCCATGGGAGCTGCGCCGGCTAAGCTGGGGATCTCTTTAATTTACGATGTGGCTCATAATATTGCAAAAATGGAAAAACACAAAGTAAATGGAAAGGAAAAGCTTCTCTGTGTTCATCGGAAAGGAGCTACCCGAGCTTTTCCAGCGGGACACCCTCAAATTCCCAGGGATTATCGGGAAGTAGGCCAGCCGGTTTTGGTTCCCGGTGATATGGGGAGGTATTCATATATTCTCGTGGGAACTGAGAAAGCGATGGAAGAAACTTTCGGTTCGGTCTGTCACGGAGCGGGAAGAGAAATGAGCCGGTCCGCAGCAATGAGGAAATATTCTTACGGGCAGCTCATGGCCGATTTGGAGAAGAAGGGCATCCTGGTTCGCTCCGCCAGTAAAAAGGGCTTAGTTGAAGAAGCTCCGGGAGCTTATAAGGATGTGCGGGAAGTGGTAGATGTTGTGCATAATTCCGGTTTGGCAAAAAAAGTAGCTCGTATGCGGCCGCTCGGAGTAGTAAAGGGATGAGCGAACTCAAAGAGGCGATGCTTTATGAAAAGCTGCCGGACAGCAAAGTGCACTGTTTTCTTTGCCCCTGGCACTGCAAGATCCATCCCGGCCATGGCGGCTTTTGCGGGGTGAGGCAAAATATCGACGGTAAACTTTACTCTTTGATTTACGGCAAAATATCTTCGATGGCAAATGACCCGGTAGAAAAGAAGCCGCTTTTCCATTTCTTTCCCGGCAGCTTTTGTTTATCCGTTGGGACTTATGGCTGCAACATGCGCTGCGGACACTGCCAGAACTGGCAGATTGCACATGTGAATTTGACGGAACTTAAAAGTGAACGATTTGCTGAATATATTTCTCCGGAAAAATTAATTGATCTTGCCAAGGAATCAAATTCCCGGGGAATCGCCTGGACCTATAACGAACCGACCATCTGGTTTGAATATACTTACGACGGTGCGATTTTGGCGAAAAAGAACGGTCTATATACCGTTTATGTTACCAACGGATATATCACAAGCGAAGCTCTGGATACCATTGGCCCATACTTGGATGCTTTCCGGGTGGATGTTAAAGGGTTCACCAGCGATTTTTATTTTAAGCTGGCCAAGATCAAAGATTTCAAACCGGTTTTAGAATCGGCGGAAAGGGCCAAAAAGAAATGGGGGATGCATGTCGAAATCATCACCCTGGTGATCCCGACCATGAACGACGATGAGACGCAGCTAAAAGGGATTGCCGAATGGATCCGAGACAAACTGGGGAAAGAAACTCCCTGGCATGTGACGCGTTTTATGCCTTATTTAGAATACAGTCATCTTCCGCCTACGCCTATTGAAACTTTAGAGAAAGCGCAGAAGATCGGTTTTGATGCCGGGCTGCAATTTGTTTATATCGGAAATGTGCCGGGCCATAAAGGAGAAAATACTTATTGCCCGAACTGCAAAAACTTATTAATCAGAAGGATTAGTTACGAGACCGAAATTCAACATATCCGCGCGGGCAAGTGTGAGATCTGCGGCCAGGACCTGAATATCAGGTCTCTTTCTTAATCGGGACTTCATTCGGCAGATTATTGGGTTTGAGGACTCCTCCCGAGATCACGTACTTGAAAGCGTCTTCGATTTTCATATCCAGGAGAATTACTTCCCGGGCCGGAACCACGATCAAAAAGCCGGTGGCCGGGGTAGGGGTGTTGGCGATAAAAACATTGATCATTTTTTCCTTGGCTTTGGCCTCGATCTCGGCGGCAGCGTCGGAAGTAATGAAGCCGACCGACCAGACCCCCTTGCGGGGATATTCCACGATGCAGGCCCGGCGGTATTCCTCAGTGCTTTTCTTTGCAAATAAAACATCGTTCACCTGCTTGGCCGCCGAATAAATGCTCTTGACGATCGGGACATGATAAAGCAATTCTTCTCCGAACTTGAATATCCTGGCGCCGATAAGATAGGTGGCAAAATAACCGGCAAGAAAAATAATAACCACCATCAGGATAAGCCCCAGCCCTGGAATGGTTCGACCCAGGATCAATCCCACCAGCCAGCCCAGGATCCCATCGAGAAAGGTGAACATGAAGATGAGCAGCCAGATGGTTACCAACAGAGGCAGCAGCGTGATCAGCCCACGCAGGAAATAAGCGCCTATTTTTTGCCACATATGTTCAATTTTATCATTCCTGCTTGTTTGCCGCAACTGAATTATGTTATACTCACCTGCGGAGGTGAAATTCATGACGACTGCGTATATTCTGATCGAAGCGCTTCCCGGGAAAGCGATTGAATTAACCAATATTATCCAGGCGATCAAGGGAGTGAAGACCGTCCACCTGGTGACCGGACCTTATGATGTGATAACTTTTGTGGAAGCCGCCGACCTTAAAGCGCTGGGAGAATTGATCGTAAAGAAGATCCAAGCCACCGGTTTTGTCGCCCGCACTTTAACCTGCATCACGGTTGAAAAATAGCAGCTAATCCAGGCCTTTTGCCATGGTCTGTGCGCGGCTGTAAAGCAGCCGGTTGATCGCCGCCAGGTAGGCTTTGGCGCTGGCGAGGATGATATCCATCGAGGCTCCGTGGCCAACGTAGATCCGCTCTCCGTCCTTAATTCGCACCGTTACTTCCCCCTGCGCGTCGGTCCCGCCGGTAATGGCCTGGATCGAATAATCGAGCAGGCGGGTAGGGGTGCTGGAAATTTTATCAATGGCGCGGTAAACCGCATCCACCGGACCGACCCCGGTTTCGGTCACCTCGACCGGATTCCCTTTATACATTAATCTGATTTTGGCTTTTGGCGCCTGGTTGGTTCCCGAACATACTTCAATAAAATCAATGGTATAAGTTTCGGGCACCACATAAACTTCCTCGGCCACGATGGTCTCCAGATCCCGCTCCCCGATCTCTTTTTTTCTGTCCGCCAGATCTTTAAAGCGCAGGAAAGCTTTTTCGAGATTTTCTTCGCTGAGCTCGTATCCCATCTCTTTCAGTTTATCGGCAAAGGCATGCCGGCCGGAATGTTTGCCCAGGACCATCCGGCTTTCAGTGAGCCCGATATCTTCGGGTTTCATGATCTCATAAGTTTCGCGCGCGCGCAGCACCCCGGCCTGATGAATGCCGGCCTCGTGAGCGAAAGCATTGGCTCCGACTATCGCCTTATTGGGTTGCACCAAAAGTCCGGTCAAGTTGCTAACCATCCGGCTGGCCTTGTAAATCTCTTTCGTATTGATATTCGTATCACAATCGAAAAAGTCTTTCCGCGTTTTGAGCGCCATGACGATCTCTTCCAGCGAAGCGTTCCCGGCACGCTCACCGATGCCGTTTATGGTACATTCAACCTGGGTGGCTCCGGCTCGAATGGCAGCCAGTGAATTAGCTACGGCGAGGCCAAGGTCATTGTGGCAGTGAACCGAAAGGATAATGTTTTTCTCTTTTACCTGTGGTACATTTTTTATGATATTTTCGATCAGCTGTCCAAATTCCTCCGGCATGGTGTACCCGACCGTGTCCGGCACATTGATGGTGCCGGCGCCGGCGTCAATTACGGCTCCGATGACTTTATAAAGAAATTCAGGATCCGACCTTCCGGCATCTTCCGGTGAGAATTCCACATCCTGACAAAGGGAGCACGCAAGCTTGACCATCTCAACGGCGGTTTTAAGCACCTGGTCAGGTGTCATCCTAAGCTTTTTTTCCATGTGGATAGGAGAAGTCGCCAGAAAAGTGTGGATTCTCGGTTTTTCAGCATACTTGACCGCTTCCCAGGCGCGCTGGATATCTTCTTTCTTAGCGCGGGCCAGACTGCAGATGATCGGCCCCTTGATCTGTTCCGCCACGTTTTTTACCGATTCAAAATCACCCGGAGAAGCGATGGCAAAACCAGCTTCGATCACATCCACGTTGAGCTTGGCCAGCTGGCGGGCGATCTCCATTTTTTCTTCGGGGTTAAGCGAGGCGCCCGGGCACTGCTCGCCATCCCTCAAGGTTGTATCGAAAATCTTAATATTTCTAGACATGTAAATCAGCTCCTAGAAATGATATTAGCACCACCATAGTGCGGGGTCAAGCGCCGCTGACGCTTAATTCCGCCGTGAGCAGAGTAGGTGCGCCCAGGCTAAAAAAGAATCTTAGATCTGAGCCAACCGCTTCGACCGCTTTTAATAGATCAATTAAATTCCCGGCGATGGTGATTCCGCGCACCGGATAAGTTTTCTCCCCGTTTTCGATCATAATTCCGGCCGCGCCGAGTGAAAAATCGCCGGAGATGGGATTGGCGGTGTGGATCCCCATGACCCGCGTAACATAGAGCCCTTTTTTAACCGAACCGATGATCGAATCGGCTCTCTGGTTGCCCGAATCCACATAAAGATTGGTGGGCCCGACCGCGGGCAGAGATTTGAAGGAAGCTCTCACAGCGTTGCCGGTTGACCGGGCCTTTCCTTTATTAGCCGTATAGCTGTTGTAAAGAAAAGTGTTCAATACCCCCGCTTCGATCAGTCTGGTCTCCTGGGTCGGGATTCCTTCCCCGTCAAAAGGAGCGGAAGCTATTCCATCTGGCAGCCTTCCGTTGTCAATGATAGTCAAAATATTTGATCCGACGGTTTTTCCGATCTTATCCGCAAACAGCGACTTTCCTTTTTGCACCGATTCGGAAGAGAGCGCGGAAGAGAGCGCTTCCAGGATCTGAGTTCCAATGAACGGAGGAAGAACCAGCGGAATTTTCTGGCTGGGAATGGTTTTTGCTCCCAGCAGCTGGACCGCTTTTAACGCGGCTTCTTTTCCAACCTCTTCCGGCAGCAGATCCTTAAAACTTTTCCGGTAGCTGATGCCGAAGCCGCTTTCCATTTCCCCGTTTTGGACCGCGATCACGTCCGCGTGAGCTCCGCAATAATTGGTTTTATAATTGACATTTACGCAATGGTAATTGGCGATCCATACTTCGACCTCTACATCCGAATAGGAAACTTTTTCGGTTTTTTTGATCCTGGGATCAGTTTGATAGGCTGAATCCTCTACCTTTAAAGCCAGCTCCATTTTATTTTGCACCGGCGTTTTACCTATCATGGGATCAAAGATGGATAGGTCAGCGGGAACGGCGGATGGTGAAGGAAGGATATTTAATCGATCCTCGCCGGTGGCATTGGCATTTGCTATCGCCTGATCAATGATGTCCTCGATCACGCTTTCTTCCAGATCTGAGGTATAACCAAATCCCAGCTTATGCTCCTTGATCAAGCGCACTGCCATCCCGAATTCATAAATTTCGTCCATGGATTCGATCTTTTGGTTTAAAACATCGATCTTGGTGGTTTTTTCTGAGACCAGAAAGACCTCCGCCTGATCGATGCTGCGCCGAAGTATTTTATTCAAAGTGCTGCTGGCCAGGGTAGAATGATCGAGCATAAAAACATTTTAACATATCGGATGAAATGATGTATACTATGAAACCGAGGAAACTGATGTTGAAAGGAGATAAGCAATGACCAAAAAAATCAAGACCATAGGAGTGATCACGCCGGGAGGCGACGCGCCGGGAATGAACACCGCCATCCGCGCGGTGGTCAGGACCGCGATCTTTAACGGCCTGAAAGTTTACGGCATCGAACGCGGATTTACCGGTTTGATCGAAGGGAAAATCGTTAACATGGAACTTCACTCGGTGGGGGGGATCATCAATCGAGGCGGCACCATTCTCCATACCCATCGCTGCCCGGAATTTAAGCAGAAAGCGGCGAGAAAAAAAGCCGTTGATAACCTGCGGGCTTTTAACATTGAAGGTTTAGTGGTGATCGGTGGCGACGGGTCGATCCGTGCCTCACAGGAACTTCACAGAGAGTTCGGTATCTCAATCATCAATGTTCCGGCCTCGATCGACAATGATATTTATGGGACCGATTACAGCATCGGATTTGACACCGCGGTTAACACCGCGGTCGAGGCAATCGATAAGATCCGTGACACGGCCACCTCTCACGAAAGGGTCTTTGTGATCGAAGTGATGGGCCGCTATAACGGTTTTATCGCTCTGGATGTCGGACTGGTATCGGGAGCAGAAGCGATCATCATTCCCGAAATCACTTATAACCTGGACGCGATAGGACAAAAATTACGATATGGGGAGCAGAGGGGAAAATCCAGCTTTATTGTGGTGGTGGCGGAGGGAGCAGCCAGAGCGGTCGAGGTTGCCCAGCATTTGAAAAAAAGAACGAAAATGGATGTGCGGGTAAGTGTTTTAGGTCATATACAGAGGGGTGGGGCGCCGTCGGCGCTTTCCCGTGAAGTGGCCTGCAAGCTGGGGGCGCGGGCGGTTCAGCTTTTGATCGAAGGCAAAAGCGTCCTGATGGTGGGAATGCTTTCTGATAAAATCATTGAAACGCCGATCGAGGAAGTGGTCAGGCGCAAGAAAAAGATCGACGTTGCCGCTTATAAACTGGCCAATATGCTTGCCACGTAACCGTATGGTACGTGGCTGGCCACCTGATCAATAATAGTCGGACGCGTTGCGCATGCTGAAAAGCTGATGGTCGGAAGGGACAAAGCGGCCGCCTTTGACTTCCAATAAGTTGCGCGGAACGATCCTGTCCGCTTCGATCCCCGGATAAACCCCAAAAATATTCTGTTTCATAAAATCAAAAATGGCGTCGCCGTAGCGAAGGCCGAGAATCCGATCCACCACATGCGCGACTCCTCCCCGGATGGCATGCCCGCAGTTCTGATAGCGGTATTCAAAACCTTTGGTATTCTTTTCCAGAATGGCGAAAATGTATTCCCCGATCCCACCCAGCTGTTCGTTCCCGAAAGCATCTTTTTTCTTGGGCATCTCATGGCGAGCCTTAACCAGTGCGTATTTCGGATCAGCGATTACCGCATTCAGCATTTCTTGATGGCGGGCATTGATCGCTGCGGGATAGCGAGTGTCAAACAGACGGGCCCCTTCGGATACTAACACGAGGCAGTGCTGTTTTTTTGCCATGGCCTTTTCTACTTTTTTGATAACCTCATCCAGGTTGACGACTTCTTCCGGTAACAGCGTTACTTCGGCGCCGCCGGCGATGCCTGCCCATAAGGCCACCCAGCCGGCATGGCGTCCCATGACCTCGATGACAAAGCAGCGGTTATGCGATTCGGCAGTGGTCCGGCAGTTTTCGATAAAGTGGACCGATTCCTCAACCGAAGATTCAAAACCGTAAGTCATCTCGGTGCCGTAAACATCGTTGTCCATGGTTTTGGGAGCGCCGAACATAGGGAAAGAGTACTGCTGGCCGAGCTTTCCGGCCGCGCCTAAAGTATCATCACCGCCCAAAACTACCAGGCAATCGAGATTCAATTTTTTGATGTTTTCCATCGTCTTTTCGGGGACTTTGGCTTCGATGTTAGCTTTAGAGAAAAGATTGGTGCGGGAAGATTTTAAGATCGTCCCGGCAACTGTAAAAGTTTCTTCAATATCAAGAAGTTGAAGCGTTTTAACAATTTTGTCCATTTCTTTTTCAGGGTCCCGGGTCAGCGCTTTCCATCCTTCCAGCAGGCCAACCAATTCTATCTGTTCGTCTTTGGGAAGCGACAGGTTAGCCTGATTGATCCGGCGCAGCAGACCGACGATCACGGCGTTGTGCCCGGCGCAGTCGCCGCCGCCGGTCAGGATCCCGATTCTTCTGATGTTTAGTTCTTTGTTGTTAAATTTTACTTTCATGCTTTGTCCGCCGATCCTAAAACATTAATGTTCTTATGTTTGATCATTTCGATCAGTTCTTTTCGCGCCGGGCCGAGATACTTTCGAGGATCGAACTCTTTCGGGTTCTCAGCAAACATTTTTCGAATAACGGCGGTGACCACCATGCGCCCATCGGTGTCGATATTGATCTTGCAGACGGCCGATTTGGCTGCCTGCCGGAGCTGGTCTTCAGGAATGCCCGCGGCATTTTCAAGTTTTCCGCCGTACTGGTTGATCATGTTGACATATTTTGGCAGGACCGAGGAAGCCCCGTGAAGGACGATGGGGAAGCCGGGGAGCTTCTTTTCTATTTCATGAAGGATGTCGAAGCGCAGCGGGGGGACTTTTTCTCCCGGTTTTAATTTGAACTTATAAGCGCCGTGGGAAGTTCCGATCGAAATGGCCAGGCTGTCAACACCGGTTTTACCGACAAAATCCTGGACCTGGTTTGGGTCGGTATAGTTAGATTTTTCAGCTACCACATGCTCCTCGATCCCGGCTAAAACGCCTAGTTCGCCTTCGACGGTTACGTCATAAGGGTGTGCAAAATCGACTACCTGTTTGGTTAATTTGACATTTTCTTCATAAGGCAGATGCGAACCATCGATCATCACCGAAGAGAAACCGAATTCGATGCAGGATCTGGCTAGTTCAAATGAATCACCATGGTCCAGGTGAAGAGTGATGGGGATATTGCTTCCCATTTCCCGGCACATTTTAACCGCTCCCATTGCCATGTAACTAAGAAGTGTTTGGTTGGCATATTCCCTGGCGCCTTTGGAAACTTGAAGGATCACTGGTGAATGAGTTTCAGAACAGCCAATGATGATCGCCTGCAGCTGTTCCATGTTATTAAAATTGTAGGCCGGGATGGCGTAACCTCCCGCCATGGCCTTCTTGAACATCTCCCTGGTATTTACCACTCCAATTTCTTCGTAAAGTTTCTTTGCCATTCGTTTACCCCTTTCTTGTCCCGAGCATAGTCGAGGGACTAATATTTCACAATCTTCACGAAGCTCTCGACTTTTAAGCTTGCTCCCCCCACCAGGCCGCCATCAATATCCGGCTGAGCCATTAATTCTTTCATATTTTCCGGTTTTACCGAACCGCCGTAGAGGATCCTAACTGCTTGAGCCACTTCCCTCGGCAGCAGTTTGCGAATAAAGGCGTGAACCTCCTGCGCCTGCTCCGGAGTGGCGGTTTTGCCGGTGCCGATAGCCCACACCGGCTCGTAGGCGATGATTATTTTCCCCCAGTCCACAGTCCCCAGTCCCTCAGTCCCCTCTTTGATTTGCCGTTCCACGACCTTGAAAGTTTCTCCTTTTTCCCTTTGATCCAGAGTTTCGCCCACGCAGACGATGGGGTAAAGGTTATGTTTGATGGCAGCGAAAAGCTTTTTGTTGACGGTCTCGTCGGTCTCGCCGAAGTACTGTCTTCGCTCGGAATGGCCGATAATGACATAAGTGCAGCCAACAGACTTTAACATGGGAGCCGAGACTTCGCCGGTAAAGGCGCCTTCATCTTCCCAGAATAGATTCTGGGCTCCGACCGCGATATTGGAAGAACAGACGGTATCGCAAACATCCTTAGTGACCGGATACGGGGGGCAAACCAGAACCACCTTATCATGGATATCGGCTACCAGGGGGGCAAGGGCTTTAACAAAATCGACCGCCTCGCTGACGGTCTTATACATTTTCCAGTTCCCGGCGATGATCGGTTTGCGCATGATTTCTTTTATTATAAGGTAAAGAAAAATCAATTTCAACTCTTTACTTTATTTTTATATGAGTTATAATTTAAATTGATCATGAAAAATAAACTTCTTTTTTTCTTGATGGGCGTCATCTTGTTTTGTTCATTGGCATCTAAAGCGAATGCCGCGACTTATACAGTTACCAATTGCGCGACATCGGGGTATGGTTCTTTAAAAGACGCTGTTGAATTTGCGAATCTTCCAACTAATGAAGGAACAGTGATCTTATTTAATATCCCTACTACCGAAGCAGGTTATACTACCGAAGCCGGAGCAAGCTTTTGGAGAATAAGGACGTCCGGCGATGTGTCACATCTGCTTTCTCTAACGGGTCGAGGCACTATTATTTCCGGTGAGTCTCAAGCCGCCTATATCGGGGGGGATCCGAATCCATACGGTCCGGAAATTGAGCTCCGCGGATACGGCTCCGGCACAGCAGGGAACGCCATTGATATCGCAACTGCTGAGTGTGCGATCAAAGGTTTGGTCATCAACAATTTCGGGAATGGTTATTATGGCATCAACATAGGCGGTGACAGCAACCGGATTTACGGCTGTTATATAGGCACCAATGCCCCGGGAGCATCAGCCGCCGCCAATTTTATAGGCATAAGAATTCAGAACGGCTGTTCAAACAATATTATCGGAAGCACGGAAAGCACTTATTTTAACGTTATTTCCGGAAATAGTGATGATGGGATTTATATTTTTTATAGTGCTGACAGCAATCAGATTATAGGTAATTATATCGGTACGAACAAAGACGGGTCTGCCGCTTTGGGCAACGGAGGCAGGGGAGTGCACATATACGACTCCGCTTCATTCAATAAGATCGGAAACGGGAATTCGAACGGCAAGAACATAATTTCGGGTAACTATGTTGGAGTGGATATTGAAGGGTCCGGCAATTTTCCTTCCAGCAATGAGGTTTTGGGTAACTATATCGGAACGGATGCAAATGGAACGGCGGCGCTGGGAAACAGTACTATAGGAATAAATCTTCACGGCGGCGCTCAATATACTAAAATTGGCAATGGGACCGCGGGTGGAAGAAATATTATTTCCGGCAATCTAGACAAAGGGATTTATATCACCGGAAGCGGGACCAACAACAATGAAGTAATAGGAAATTATATTGGAACCGCTGCTGATGGCATTGGGGATTTCGGTGATCAGCAGGATTATGGGGTAGAGATTTATTCCGGTGCAAGTTATAACATCATCGGAGGGGTAACTTCTGCGGCCAGAAATGTCATAGCGGGGAATAGTTATGCTGGTATTTATATTCATGGCGTGGGCACCGACGGAAATAAAATAAAAGCAAATTATATTGGATTAAGGGCAAATGGCACCGGTCTCGCTAACGGTTATTACTTTTATGGAGGCGTATATATAGAATCCGGAAATTATAATATTATTGGTGGAATAACTGAGGGAGAAAGGAATATTATATCAAGCAATGAAGCGGCAGGTGGCATTACTTTAAGCGGGGCAAATAGCAATGAAGTTTTGGGGAATTATATAGGAACGAACGCGAATGGGACGGCTGCGCTGGCAAATACACCCTATGGCATAAAGATCCGTGACGGAGCAACGAATAATAAGATCGGGAGCATAGAGAGCGGCGGTAGAAATATTATTTCAGGGAATGGGGGCAGTGGGATTTATTTGAGCGACACCAATACCGATAACAATCAGATATTAGGAAATTATATCGGGACCGATGTTAATGGCACCGCTTCTTTAGGAAATAGCTTTGGAATCTATCTTAATAACGGGCCTAAGTTTAATGAAATTGGTGGTGCGGTTGCGGGACAAGGGAATGTTATTTCTGGAAATACTTATGGGATTATGATGTATGAAACCGGCACCGATAGCAACGAGGTTCTGGGTAATTTTATTGGCACGGATGCCAATGGTACGGCATCCTTGGGTAACTCCCAGATTGGCGTACTGATCACCGGCGGGATCGGAGCGGGGGGCCGGTACAATAAGATTGGCGATGGAACCCAAGCCGGAAGGAATATCATTTCCTCAAACTACATCGGGGTTCAACTTCAAGATGCGAACCGTAATAAAGTTTTAGGCAACTATGTCGGGACGGACGTGAATGGAACGGCCAGTTTAGGAAATAGCGGAAAGGGAGTATACATCTTCTATTCGAGCGACTCCAATTTGATTGGTGACGGAACTTCAGGCGGAAGAAATATTATTTCCGGGAACTACATAGGAGTTGATCTGGCTGGAAGCGGAGCGGTGGTTCCCACCAACAACGCGATTCTGGGTAATTACATAGGAACCGATAAAAATGGAACCGCCGCTTTAGGTAACTCAGGTAGCGGCGTGTACCTGGAATACGCGGCTCAGTATAATAAAATCGGCGGCGTGGCGGCGGGGGAAGGGAACCTTATTTCAGGAAATGGTGCATACGGAATTTATATAACCGGCTCCGGTACCGACAGCAATGAAGCTGCAGGCAATCAGATCGGGACCAGGATAGATGGCATATCGGGTTTGAGCAATTCAAGTGGAGGGATAGAGATTGCAGATACTGCCAGATTTAACCAGGTTGGCCCATTAAATATTATCGCATACAACGGAGGGCCGGGTGTCTCTGTTGGGGGTTTCGGCACCGACTTTAATCGGATCGCGCAAAATTCCATGTTCGAGAATAGCGGGCTGGGAATCGAGCTGCTGAACAGCAGCAATGTCGGGATCGCTGCTCCTGCCATCATTACTGCTCTCAATGATTTAGCGACCGGTGAAGCGGTTCCTAACGCCACCATCGAGCTTTTCAGCACCGGCAATCCTGATCCCATGGGCTCTGGTGAAGGTAGAACCTATCTTGGCTCAACCACCGAAGCCAGCGGAAGTTGGCTGATCGCACTTGCGCTTACCGGAGGGACGACTATTACCGCCACCGCTACCGACAGCAATAATAACACTTCCATGTTTTCTTGGAATAATATAGTCTCTCCAACAACAACTACAACTACCTCCACCGTTCCAGGAACCACTACTACTACAACAACCACTACTACTACTATTAAATATCCTACCATGGTTATTTTGACTGCGGAAGCAACCTTGAATGCAATTGATGTTTCTTGGGAAGCTTCCCAGGATCCGGCGGGCATAGATTTTTATATTCTTTTCCGCGGGAGAAAGAGCAGCGCGGAAGTGGAGGTAATAGATAACTTTGATTCAGCCAGTTTTGATACGGCCAAATGGGGGAATTGGATTGAAATTGGATCCAGTTTTGAAGCTAAGCAAAGCGGCGGAAAATTGAATATCAAACAGATCGGATCTCTGGTTGGAGATAAGGATAAGATATCCGTGGCCGGTTATTATACTACCGTTTCCTATGAGGCAAAGCCCAGGTTTATCAAAATTTCCGCGGACGTTGATATTCGCAATAGCAGTGTGAGTCATAATGGCAAACATGATTATCTATTGGCCGGGCCGATCGTTAATGCGGGTAGTTTTGATGCTTTTGCCTTTACCTGGCTGGGGAAAAGTTCCGACATAACCCTTCCCGGTTACCTTTTCGGTGGAGAAAATCAAGATCCTATGGGTGTAGGGACAACTTCGGTCCCTGATTCCGGAAAGATTTCAGGGATAATAGCAGGAGACGGGCTTTCATTGTTTTTGGATAATAAATATCTGGGTTTATTTATCAATAAGAAGGGGAGCGATTTGCCGCATTATTATGGCTTTATGACATTAGTTGCGACCACCGCCGCGTACACGGATGTTGATTTCGATAATTTCTATGCGGGAGAATATCCGGTTGAAATGGTGGCCTCGATAGATGCTTCGGATGCTCCAATCATCTCTTACCATGACACTGACGTTATTGTCGGAGAAACTTATTTCTACGCTGTTTCTCCCAACTCACCGTCGGGAAAAAGCGGATCTAACGTAGCGGAAGCGCAGCTCACCGCCACTACCACCACCACAACTTCGACCAGTACTATTTCTACTACCACGACCACTTTACCTTCCGGATTATCCGGGTTTTCGAAGGTCTCTCCTGTGCTCCGTCCCGGGGCGGCGCTGAACATCGATTTCCTGGCAAAGGAAACGGGAAGCTATACTATGTTTATTTTCTATCAATCCACCGGCGTGATGGTAAACGATATTCCCTTCACTCCCAAACCGGGTAAAAACCGGGTGTCCTGGGAACCTAGTGGAAGCCCGAAAGTCTTAAGAATTAATACCGGAGAAGAAGCGCCTCCTGGTATCTATTATTATGAGATCAGGTCTTCAAATGGAGCACTGGTAACCTGGGGTAATTTAGTCGTTGTCAAAACCCTTTAAACCACTCCATGATTTATTAGCATCGGGTATTTATTCGGTGGTGATCAAGAGATTATTTATTATTCTGCTTTTTGCCGTGACGATGGCAGTATTTGCAAATACTTTGACGAACGGTTTCGTTTTTGATGACCGGCTGCTCATAACCGATCAGAGCTATCTTCTGCGAAATTTAAAAAATATTCTGTCCCCCTCAGTTTCGATGGTTTTTCAGGACAAGACCGCTGCCAGTTTTTATCGGCCGATCCTGATGTTTTCCTATTTTATTGATTATAACCTGTGGAACGGAAAGCCCTTCGGTTTCCATTTGTCCAACCTGATTTTTCATCTCGCCGGTGTGTTACTGGTCTTTTATCTTGTAAATCTGCTTTTAAAAGATGCGGTTTTGGCTTTTTTTGCGGGATTAGCTTTTTCGATTCATCCGCTCCAGTCCGAAGCGGTCGCCTGGATTTCCGGCAGAAATGATCCGCTGATGCTCGTATTTATTTTGCTATCATTCGCGTTTTACGTCAAGCTCGGCGGGGTCCCCGCTGACCGGCGGGCCGGCCCCTTGCTCGGCCTCTGCCTCTCTTTTTTTCTCGCTCTTTTGACCAAAGAATCGGCGGTGATCTTCCCGCTGGCTTTCCTGGGATATGATTGGTTGGTTCGAGAGAAGAGCCCGTTCGGCCGTGAAGCGATCAAGCCCTATTTTTATTTAGCCCTTACGCTGATTTTTTATTTTGTTCTCAAATCATGGTTGATCAAAAATGAAACCTGGTTTGCCGATTTTTCATGGGTTCGATTGAGTGACGTTCCGTTAGTGTACGGGTTTTACTTAAGTAAGCTGGCATTCCCTGGAAATTTTGCGGTGTTTCCTTTTGTTAATTTACGTCCCGATATGTTGTCCTATCTGTTAAGCAGCGTTCCTTTTTTGCTCCTGGTTTTTTCGCTTTTCTTCTTTCGCAAACGCTCCCCTTTGTTCGCTTTCGGTATCTGGTGGGCTTTTATTGCGCTGCTTCCGGTGAGCGGATTGATCACGGTCCCCATAACCGTAATGGAACACAGGATTTACAGCGCGATGTTTGGACTGGTTTTGGCTTTCGCGGCGTTTTTGGCCTATTTAAAAAAGTACATTTCAAAAACCCCGATCTATTTTTTGGTTACACTTTTATTGATCTATTTTAGCTGGAAGACGGTGGAGAGGAGTACTTTTTTTAGAGACGAGACGACGCTCTGGGAAATAACCGTTTCAAACAATCCTTATTCGGATAGGGCCCATACCAATCTGGGAGTTTCTTATCTGGACATCGGAAAATACGCTCGAGCCGAAGAGGAATTTAAAGAGGCGTTGAAGACAAATCCCCGGAACGAAGTAGCGCATTACAATCTTGGCTATTTATATTTAAAAACCGGAAGGACGCTGCTTGGGAAAAAAGAATTGGAAGAAGCGGTTTATCTGGATCCAAGGTATATTAAAGCTCATTACAACCTGGGAATTCTGGCTTTGAACAGCGGGGCTTACGAGCAAGCCGCCGAGAAAATGGAACAGATCATCGGGCTCAGACCGGATTTTGTCCCGGCCTACGATTCAGCCGGAGATGCTTTTTATAACATGGGAAAAGACTCAAAGGCGATCGAATATTATGAATTGGCGCAGAAGATCGATCCAAAGGATGTACATTCTAAAATGATGCTGGAGAAATTGGGTCTCGGGAAATAAAGCAAATAAATCTCCGCTTTACGTTATTTGGCCAGTCAGCTATAATTAAATCACCATGAAAAACAAACTTCTATTTTCCTTGATAGGTATCATCTTGTTTTGTTCATTGGCATCCCAAGCGAATGCCGCGACCTATACCGTCACCAACTGCGCCGGCGATGGAACTTACGGCTCCCTGCTTTGGGCGGCAGGACTGGCGAATTCAAACGGCGAAGTTAGTAATATCATCGATTTTAAAATCCCTACCACCGAAGCGGGTTATACTACCGAAGCCGGAGCAAGCTTTTGGAGAATAAGGACGTCCACAACTGTTTCATATGTTATATCACTAACGGGTCGAAATACCATTATTTCCGGTGAGTCTCAAGCTGCTTATATCGGGGGGGATCCGAACCCGTATGGACCGGAAATAGAAGTTTGCGGCCCGGCTGTCGGTGCGGCGGCGGCGGATGGTATCACGATCAGCACTGATGAATGCACAATCAAAAATATAATTATCAGCGGTCTTCAAGGCAAGTCTGGCATTGTAATTTCTAAGGGCAATAACAATAAAATTTTAGGGTGCTATATCGGGACCGATGCGACCGGTACGATTTGGGAAGCGAATTATCACGGGATATACATCACCGGGGGGGCGCAGTTCAATCAGATCGGCAGTACAGAGACAAGCGGCAGGAACGTCATCTCGGGAAACGGTTCCGGATCCGGAATTTACATCGAAGGAACTGCGAGCAACAATGAGATATTAGGCAATTATATCGGGATCAAGGCCGATAATTCGGGCGCCCTGGGTAATGGGCTGAGCGGGATCTATATTGCCGGAAGCGCACAGAAGACTCTTATCAGAGGCAATGTCATTTCAGGGCATAGTGGTGGTTATGGGATTTACATAGTTGGGACCAACAGCAATGAAGTTACCGGCAATTACATCGGGACCGATGCCACCGGCGCGGTCGCATGGGGGAGTCACGACGGAATCTGGGTTATTGGCGGCGGCCGATTTAATAAGATCGGGGACGGCACTCCCTCAGGGAGAAATATAATTTCCGGGAACACCCCTGGAAATGGGGTTTGGATATTCGGAGGCGGAACCAACAGCAACGAAGTTTTAGGTAATTATATTGGGACTAAAATAGACGGCACAACTGCTTTAGGGAACAGCGTTAGCGGAATCGAAATTCAGAATGGAGCTCAATTCAATAAAGTTGGAGATGGAACCCTGGGCGGTAGAAATATCATTTCGGGCAATAACTATGGCGTTTATATCCTTGATTCAGGGACGGACAGCAACGAGGTTTTGGGGAATTATATCGGAACGGATAAAACTGGCACAGCTGATCTGGGAAATACATACAGCGGAGTCAGAATTTTCGGGCCCAAGTATTGTAAAGTTGGCAATGCTTCGGGCGGGGGAAATGTTATTTCAGGCAATAACTGGTATGGGGTTAATCTGGAAGGAACCGGGACCGACAGCAATGAAGTTTTGGGAAATTACATCGGAACAAAAATGAATGGCACCGATCCTTTGGGAAATACCGGCAGTGGAGTGTACATTTACGCGGGATGCAAATATAATAAAATCGGCGACGGAACTGCAGGCGGAAGGAATGTTACTTCAGGAAATGGTGGGGCAGGCGTCGAAATACATAATGTTACTGCCAATCCTACCGACTATAACGAAGTTTTAGGTAATTATATCGGGGTGGATAAAAACGGCATTGCTGCTTTAGGAAATGCGGGTCATGGGGTAATCATTACAGGGCAACCGCAAAGCCCCGGAGGTCGCTATAACAAAATCGGGGGTTTAGTTTCGGGGGAAGCGAATATTATTTCTGGGAATGGTGATAGTGGGGTGGCCTTAGAAGGAGCTTCAAGCAACGAAGTTTTGGGCAACCGTATCCTGGGAAATACAAACTACGGGGTTTGTATCGAACAGGGTCTTGATGAAAGTTCGAAGAAAATTGATTCCCGATACAATAAGATCGGGAACGGAAGCGTGGGTGGGGGAAATCTAATTGGTGGAAACAATGATGGAATCAAGATCTACAATGTGTCCAGCAATGAAGTATTGGGTAATTATATTGGGACGGATGCGAGTGGAATGATTTTGGCGAATACAGGCGATGGCATTTTAATTTATAGCGATGGGGGGAAAGAGGCGTCCAATAATGAGATTGGTGATGGTACCACGGGCGGGGGAAATATTATTGCAAATAATGGCGGCAGTGGCATTCGTGTAGATGGTGCCGGCTCGATACAAAATAAAATTTCGAGGAATTCCATCTTTGAAAACGGTGGTCTGGGGATACTATTGTCGAACGATGGAAATAAAAATCTGCCCGCTCCAACCATTATTACCGCACTTAATAATTTAGTTACCGGTGAGGCGACTTCCAACTCAACCGTTGAATTGTTCAGTACCGGTGCGCCGGATCCAACCGCATCGGGAGAGGGAAGAACTTATCTCGCCTCGGCAACTTCTGGATCGGGCTGGTCGATTAGTATATCTCTTACCGATGGGACAACTTTAACTGCCACTGCAACCGATAGCAACAATAACACCTCGATGTTTTCTTTGAATAATGTTACTCCCACTACAACCACTACAACATCAATTACAGGAACGACGACTACTACTGTGCCTGTGACCACTTCTACAACTTCTACCACGACAACGACTACAACGACGACCACAACCACAACTACCACGAGCACGACCAGCACCACTTTGCCTTCCGGATTATCCGGATTTTCTAAGATATCTCCAGTGCTTCGTCCCGGGGCGGCATTGAACATCGATTTCCTGGCTGACAAAAGAGCCAGCTATACACTTTTTATCTTTTATCAATCCACCGGCGTAATGGTAAGAGATATTCCCTTCACTCCCACCCCGGGTAAAAACCGGGTGTCCTGGGAGCCGACTGGTAGCCCGAAAGTCTTAAGAATTAATACCGAAGAGCCAGCGCCTCCTGGTGTCTATTATTATGAGATCCGGTCTTCGAGTGGAACACTGATAACCTGGGGTAATTTTGTCGTTGGCAAGTGGAACTAGTAAAAAATTGCGCACAGTCAGAAATTTTCTGATCTTATTTTTTTTAACCGCGCTCTGCGGGGCGGGAGCGGCAGTTGATCCTGCCGATCCTTATATCGGCGCCCGCCCCATAGCCCTGGGCAGTGCCTTTGCCGGCCTGGCCGATGATGCCTCCGCCGTTTTCATCAACCCCGCCGGATTGACCCGAATCCATTCTTATAAATTGCTCAATCTGTACGCCAGCCCTTCTCCCAATAACAGGATCATAGTGTTTGCCGGAGCTATGCCGGCATTCTATGGCCTGACCGCCGTTCTCGCTTATACCAATAATACCACTTCGGGCATGATCATGACTCTCCCCGATACCGTGGAAGTGAATTATACCGAACAGCAATTTCTCATTTCTTTCGCCGGATGGTCAGGCGAGAACCTCGCCACGGCTGTCACTATTAATATCCTGACCAAAGGATTCTCTTATGATTCGCCTCTGCTCGCAGGGGCGCGGGGAACCGGATTTGACATGGATTTTTCCGCTCATTACAAGCTGAATGAGCAGGTCAATCTGGGAGTAAGTGTGCAGGATGCTCTGCCGGCCTTTATGGGAGGGAAATTTGTCTACGATTCCGGAGCCTTCGTTGACCTGCCCATGAACCTGAAAATGGGCGCCGCTTTCAAACTTATGCCGACTTTGGATTTTTTGCTGGATATTGATAAAGCGATGACCCGTCCCATCCCAAGCCTTTTGCATTCAGGTTTGGAATGGCAGTTGAACCCGGGGCTGGCGCTTCGCGGCGGCGTCGATCAGACTCCCAAGAGCCGGGTAGAGACTTACACCCATTTTACCTTTGGACTGGGAGTCAAATACCAGGGGATAACCTTTGATTACTCCTTTTACAAATACGGCGATGCTTCCGGCAGGACCACCAATTATTTCTCGATCGGATACGTCGGGCGGGAAGAAGCAGCCCCAGCTGCTCCCTCGCCGGAAGCGGCCGCCGCACCTCCCCTGGCCGAAATTTTTGCCGTCAGCATTCCGAAAGTTCAGTTTAAGGATGTTCCCGAAAATTATCCCGCCAGGGAAGCGATCGAACAGATGGCAACCGCCGGCATTTTCCCGGGATACTCTGACGGAAATTTCCGCCCCGAAGATAAAATAAGCCGCGGGGCTTTCCGTAAATTGCTCCTGAATGCTAAACATTTGCCTTTGACCGAAAAGGTTTTGACGGATCTAATTATTAAACCCGAGCGCTCAATTACGCGCGGGGAGGCGATTGAGGCTTTGCTTGCTTTTGACAAGGCAACTCAGCGAGCCGATATCATTGCGCCGGTTGGCAGGCTGCCGCTGGATGAATTTGCCACTCGCGCCGACCTGGCGCAGATGCTGGCAAATACCAGTTTTGGCAAAACGGCCGTAAAAAGACTGCATTGACAAGGGATAGCAAAAGGAGTATATTAATTTGTACGGTAGCATGACTAAAAAGTTATTGTTTTTGTCAGCGATAATGATTTTTTCTTTCTCCGCGGCATTTGCCAGCTGGGATGACATTTCTCCTACGCCCGCCATCAGCTACCCTTTAAATTCTGTGTCTTTTATTGACATCGCGACCGGATATGCCGCAGGTGGTGGAGGCACGGTCCTTAAAACCGCAGATGCCGGTGAAACTTTTACGGCAAAAACGATTGGAACAACATCGACCAACTTCAACGATATAGTTTTTCCCAGCTCAACCGAGGGTTACCTTTTGGGCGATGCGGGGGATATTTATGCAACCACAGATGAGGGAACCACTTATGCAAAAATGTCCGTTCCGACCGAATTAGCAAGTGCTGATTTCAGAAAAGGATCTTTCTCTGGAAGCAACCGAGTCTTTGCGGTTTACAGCACTGCGGAAAGCAAAAGTTATCTTTATTTCTCAACCGACGGCGGCTTAAATTTTTCTACGCAAGAGGTCCCTGGTTACGAAATTCTCGGCGTAACTTTAACCGAAGATGCAACCTGGGAGTGGGGGATACCAAGCTCCGGCGGGTATTCCATTTTAAAAAATGGCAACACTGTATGGACAGGCACAAACTCTCAAAGGGTGAACGATCTTTTCTTTGTGGATAAGGATACCGGTTTTGCGGTGGGAAGCAATGGCTTAATTATAAGAACGACTGATGGAAATACTTTTAGTGATCTGTTACCAAGCGGCACTTCGCAGAATCTAAACGCGGGCTATTTTATCGCCGCTTCGGTCGGCTGGGTGGTAGGTGATAAAGGAACCATCTTATATACTTTAGACGGTGGAGACCATTTCACCGCCTATACCGATGTCTCCCTTGATTCCACCGGACTCCGCGACATAGATATAAAAACCACTGGTTCCGGCGGGAAAGTGGTTGCTCATGCCTATGTCGTGGGAGAGGGCGGAAAAGTTTTTAAGCTTGCTTCGCCTACCATTACCTCGGTAGCTCCTAACTCAAGAATGCAGGGATGGGTGGGGGACGTAACTATCGAAGGGACCGGCTTTGTTCCCGGGGCAGCGGTTCAATTTGGCAGCACCGAAGTAGTTACTTTTTCCACTACCGTTGAATCGAGCGCTAAGATCAATTCTGTCATTATTATTCAGCCTCAGGCAATCGTCGGAAGCAGAGATGTGACCGTGACCAATCCAGATATTACCTATACCAACGAAGCCGGTTCTTTCTTTATCACTACCAATCCCCTAGTTGTTTCACTATCCAATGCTCGTTTTGACGGCGACATAATCCAGCCGGGTTCTTATACTGTCAGCCCAAACACCGAGATAAGTTTTGAGGTTTCTTCTTCAGCCGCAGATCTTACTAAAGCTACCCTCAATCCTAAAATACTTTTCTTCCAGGATGGGTATTATAAGGCGATTTATAACATCCCTAGAGATGCGATCACGCTCAAGGCAACCAATGAAGCCAATGTTAATTTTACCATTCCCGCCACGCTTCCTCTTACTCCGGGAACGGCAGAAGTTGAGCTTTATGCCGAAGACTCACTGGGCAATGTGGGGAGGGGACTGCCGGTTACCCTTGAAGTGGGAAGTTCTTTCGCCGAAGCCGGCGCAGGCAAGGATGCTGCCACCGGACTTCTGGTCGGAAATCCGATCAGCGGTGCGGTCATACAGATCAGATTTTTACCAGGCTTGGCGCCGCCAGAAAATATTGAAGTCACCATATTCACAGAATCTGGAACAGACGTAGCTTATAAGAAGACTTTCAAATTGTCACATCTAAAGGCTTCCGCTCCGGATGTAGATGGCGGCTACCATTTCAACTTCCCATTTTCGGTAGAAGATCTGGCGCCTCAATACCGCCGGGCTTGCATTGCGCTTGGTGTGGTCACTACCAATGGAAATATTATTGGAAAGTTTAAGTTCCCGATCTGGATGAACGGAGCATTTTAGTTTGAAAAAGCTGTATCTAATAATTTTATCGTTAATAATGGTGGTTCAGGCGCCAGCCTTTGCCCAGTATGCGGCCTCGGATCCCACCCGACTTATTCCCAACGCCAGGATTTTAGGTTTAGGTAAAGCTTATATCGGCCTGGCGGAAGGGCCCGGCGCTATGTACACCAACCCGGCGGGTATGGCCGATACTCCCGGCTGGCAGTTCTCTTCAATGTCGGGAAAATTCCTGGATGAATACAATTACCTTTCCTTCTCCGGGCTTTATCCCACACCGGCAGGAGTGTTTGGGCTCGGTTTTGCCGGCACCTCCATTGCCGGAGCCTTTGCTACCACCATCGAGGTTGGTTCCGACCCGGCCGATCCGCTTTACGTCATCGATACCTCTCAGCCGGAAATGGGAAACCGCAACAATGCTATCATTCTGTCATACGCGAATAATCTGAATAAAATTCCTTACCTCGATCGGACTCCCTATGCCGATCGCCTTTTGGTGGGAACCAATCTAAAAATGTTCTCGGCTTCACTTTATGGCGACGGTATCGTCGGAGGCGATGCTTCCGGTTTTGACATGGATCTGGGAGTAAAATTTTATCCCCCTCAAAAGTGGATGAGCTTTGGGGCTACCCTTCAAAATCTGCTTCCCTTCAGTATGGGCGGCAAGCTGAAGTATGCTTCCGGCCATGAAGAAGCTTATCCTGCGATTGCAGAGCTGGGTTCGGTCTTTCGGGTCCTGGGAAAGGAAAACGCGCTTTTTAAACTGAGTGACCAGGATTTAAAGCTGATGCTGGACGTTGATAAATACCCGACGATCCAGAATTATCCGTGGGTCTGGCACATGGGCATGGAATGGCAGCCGCTTTCTCTGATCGCGCTGCGGTTTGCCGTCGACCAGGACGCGGCGGGCGATGGGGCGGGAGGGATGCAGGTCGTCTCGGATAATGCTTTTGGCGTGGGTTTAAATATCAGCGGCTTCAGTTTTGACTATGCCTATCACACTTTTGCCGGCGCTCCTAATATTGATAATCACTACTTCTCCCTGTCCTATGCTTATCAGCCTCCGCTGGCAATAGGAAAAGAGCCCATCCTAATCTATGTGCCTCAAGACAAATTTATTACTTTCGAAAGCAAAGTCCCGGTGGTCGGCAAGGTGGTTGACCCGGCCATTCGCAAATTGACCATCAATGACCTGCCGATAAAATTCACGCTCCAGGGGGATTTCTCTACTGTGGTCGACCTCAAGATCGGCAAGAACGCCATTAAAGTTAATGAGAAGAAAGTCCGCGTTCTGCGCCTGATCACCTTCCCGGACGTTAAGATCGGCTACTGGGTGGACAAACCCATATCCCTGCTGGCGATGCAAAAGATCATCACCGGCTATCCCAACGGCACCTTCAAACCCGAAGGAAATATTACCCGCGCCGAGATGTGCACCTTGCTCATGAAGACCAGGGCGCAGATGTTTACGCTAGAGGCCTCGGCGATAACACCGGAAACAACCGGCTTCAAGGATGTAGCGACCAAGCACTGGGCGGCGAGCTACATCGCACAGGCGGCTAAGCTGGGTGTGGTCTTGGGTTATCCGGACGGCACCTTTAAACCTTCTGGAAATATTACCCGGGCGGAAGGGCTGGCTATGATCGCGCGCTTTGCCGGGATTTCGGAAGAAACCTATGTCAGCCAATTCAGGGACGTGCCCGCCACTCACTGGGCGGCCAAAATCATTGCGGGCTCTTATCGAGCCAAGATCCTTGAATTCCTCAAGGGGAAACCGTTCGAGCCGAATCTGAAGTTAAATCGCGCGGAAGCGGTAGAAATGCTGCAGCGCACCGACACAGTTCAGAAAATACTGAGCAAAGATCTGCTTAACTGGGATAGTTATTGATCCGGCCGGTTCGGCAAAATGTAGCGGGTTGACCTTCCGGCGCCTTCAGACTTTACCAACTTTTTATCTTCCAGCATGGTCAGTTCCAGGTGCGCGGTTTTATGCGAGACGTTAAAAGCTTCGCGGTATTCCCGGTTGGTGATCGAGCCGTGCTCCGAGATCATCTGCAGGGAGCGGATCTGCCGCCGGTTCAAGCCTTTTCCCGACCAGGGATTGGTGATCTCTTTTTCTTCATTCTCTTTGGCGGTGCGGGAATCGCTGCCGTCGCGGATATAGCAGATATCATCTGACTTATAGGGTTTATCCACCCCTTCCAGGACA
>Ga0315277_10000132_pt1 | contig 122370 bp, 132 predicted proteins | sample YL17G05_15_MG_FD_203695 | JGI IMG/M metagenome (GOLD analysis project Ga0315277, IMG submission 203695) | Sediment microbial communities from Yellowstone Lake, YNP, Wyoming, USA - YL17G05_15 | ecosystem: Environmental > Aquatic > Freshwater > Lake > Sediment | place: USA: Wyoming | collected...
GAGGGCTGTAACTCGCCCTCATGAAGCTGGATTCCGTAGTAATCGCGAGTCAACATCTCGCGGTGAATATGCCCCTGCTCCTTGCACACACCGCCCGTCAAACCATCCGAGTTGGGTCCAAGTGATGTTGTCTCTAATTGGGACGCTAGAACTTGGGTTCAGCAAGGGGGGTTAAGTCGTAACAAGGTATCTGTAGGGGAACCTGCAGATGGATCACCTCCTACGCAATAACGGAGGGGAACTACCCCTCCACCAAAACATGGTGGGGTTCCAAGCACCAAGGACAAAGCAATCTATCATCGAACGTCCAGCGATATTTTTTCTTCAAACCGACAATCCAGCTTTAGCCTGAGCTCCGGAATTGATTCAAGCAACTTCCCGCGAAGGAGAGCAAAGAAGGAAGGGAATTGGGAAAGCCTCTGTCACGGAGCGACAACGAACGGACTAAGGCTTCGTCCTTGTCATCATCAGCATCAGTCCGAGAAGCACGATGATCAGCACGAGTCTCACATGCACGACGGCGTAGCTCCACTTTCCACCTCTTTCGAGACTTCTTCGAAAAACGCACAACGTCCAAATTCGCTTCAGAGAAGAAGAATCGAAACGATGCCCCAGATAATCAACAGATTTTCAATCGCCATTCCGAATGTTTTTATATCTCGGTGGATTACACACAGCCGAAGGGGTCATTCGCAGGTCTGGCCGTCTTTTGCGGCCGCACTCGCGGATACCCAGGTGATACTCGAGCAAAGGGAAGAGATATCATGATGATTTTGAAGATGAAGAAGGAGGACCTCTCGACCTTCCTCGACTCCATCAAGGAATGGGGAGAGCTGTGGGGTCCAACCAAGAAGGAGAACAGGGCTACGTACTCAAGGGTCGACTCGCTTGCGCAGATGGACTTGAAGGCGACGAGGACGATCATCCCGCCGAAGAAGTTCCTCTATCCTCCACGGTTCACGATGTTCGACTACGACGAAGATGGATTCGTCGAAAGGCGCGGCGATGTGCCGAGGAGAATCCTGTTTGGGGTCCACCCATGCGACATCCACGGCATACTCATTATGGACAAGCTCTTCCTCGAGACGTACAAGGATCCATACTACGCTGAGAGAAGGGAGAAGACCTTGCTTCTGGGCCACAGCTGCATACCAGATGACAAGTGCATGTGTTTCGCCACGAACACCGACTTCATCGCAGAGGGCTTCGACCTGTTCTTCACCGACCTCAAGATGTTCTATCTTGTCTGGGTCGGGTCCACAAAGGGTCACGACCTCATAAGGATGAGACCCGAGCTTTTCAGCAGGGACCTCGGAAAGAACGACATTCTCAACTACACCGAGTACAGGAAGTGGAAGGGCACCCAATACAAGATCAACATCGATTTCACTGGCATGCCCGATGTGTTCGAGCTCGGCTACAACAGTCCCATCTGGGACCAGCTAGGTGACAAGTGCCTGTCCTGTGGGCAGTGCAGCATGGTCTGCCCGACGTGCAACTGCTACAACGTGGTCGACGAGGTCGAGCTTGGAGCGCTGGAAGGCACGAGGGATCGCTACTGGGACAGCTGCATGTTCAGAGAGTATTCGGCCGTCGCGGGCGGCAGCAATTTCAGAGACAAGAGGGCCGACAGACTGAGGCTCTGGTACACGCACAAGCTGCAGGCGTACATAGGCGAGTTCGGCAAGCCGGCTTGCGTCGGCTGCGGAAGATGCGTTGAGACATGTCCAGTGGGGATCAATGTGGTGACAGTTTCGACCGCCCTCAAGGAGCAGGAGGTGGGCAAGTGAAGAAGATGTGCGTCGTCCTCGACGACAAGGAAGTGAACGACAATCCTTTCACTCCCGAAATGTGGAGAATCGTTCGGAAATACCCGCTGACGAGTGATGTGAACTTCTTCCAGGCGAGGCCCGTGAATGTCGACGAGGCGTTGAAGTTCAACTACCTGCCAGGGCAGTTCGTGATGATGTCCATACCCGGAGAGGGTGAGGCGCCGTTCTGCATCTCATCTTCACCTTCGAGACCCGGCTTGCTTGAGTTCTGCATCAGGAACGTTGGAACGCTGACAAGCACGCTCTTCGGTCTGAAGGAGAACCATACCATCGGGATACGCGGCCCGTACGGCAACGGCTTCCCGATCGAGAAGATGGAGGGCAAGGACATCCTGATAGTCGCGGGCGGCATGGGAGTCGCCCCGCTGCGCTCGCTGCTGCTGTATGTCCTGGACAACAGGGACAAGTTCGGCAAACTATCCTATCTGCACGGCGCCAGGAACCCCGGCGAGATGCTGTTCAGGGAGGAGTTCATGCAGCTGAAGGAGCGCGAGGACCTCCACTGCCTGCTTTCAGTCGACAAGGACGACACGGGCAAGTGGACGGAGAAGGTGGGCGTCGTCACGACGCTCTTCAAAGAGCTCGGGCCGATCGATGCGAAGAACACGGTCGCCGCGGTCTGTGGTCCCCCGGTCATGTACAAGTATGTCATGCAGAACCTCGTCCAGCTGGGGATACCAAAGCACCAGATATTGATGACGCTTGAGAGGAGGATGAGATGCGGCGTCGGCAAGTGCGGCCACTGCGCGATCGAGTATCTCTACACATGCATAGACGGTCCGGTATTCTCATGGTGGGACGTGCTCCACATGAAGGAGCTCATAGGGAGGGGTGCAAGTGACAAAACAATCGCCTAAGATCGGCGTCTACGGATTCACTGGCTGCGCGGGCGACCAGCTCATGATACTGAACTGCGAGGACCAGTTGGTCGACCTCTTCGGAGCCACGGAGATCCGTTCATTCGTCATGGCGAAGAGCGACAACCACGAGGGCGAGCTCGATGTTGCGCTGATCGAGGGCTCCATCTCGACCGAGGAGCAGTTGAAGAAGCTCAAGGAGATCAGGGAGCGCTCCAAGGTTATGATCGCCATCGGCACATGCGCTTGCCACGGCGGTCCCCAGGCCATGAAGCTCGGAGAGGGCAAGTGGGACGAGATGTACAAGAAGGTCTACGGGAACGCGAAGATTACCATCTCGAAGGCGTTCGAGGCTCAGCCCATCGATGCTTTTGTGAAGGTCGACATGTACATCCCGGGATGCCCGATAGACAAGACAGAGTTCTTGAGTGCCGTCTCAAAGCTTGTGGCGGGAAGACATCCATACATCCTGAAGACGCCTGTCTGCCTCGAATGCAGATGGCGGGAGAATCCGTGCATGTTGTACGCTGGCAAATTCTGCGCCGGCCCACTCACGAAGGGTGGTTGCGGTGCGGTATGTCCGTCCCATGACCTGCCCTGCGTTGGCTGCTGGGGACCCACCGATGACCTCAACGTGAGCTCCGAGTACAATCTCCTGAAGGAAAAGGGCTACGACCCAGACGAGATAATCAAGAAGATCAGGAAGTTCGGAGGGGCACGTGTGGCACAGCTTGTGAAAGACCTCGAGACCAAGAAGGAGGCGAAAACATGAGGGAGCTCAACGTCGAGGCACTCGCAAGAGTCGAAGGCGACGGCGGGATCACGGTCACAATCGATGGCAAGAATGTCAAGAGCGTCACCTTGGACATACACGAGGGGCCGAGGCTGATCGAGCAGCTCGTCAAGGGCATGACCCCCGCGGACGACCTCAACGTCGTGCCGAGGATATGCGCGATCTGCACCCTCTCGCACAAATACTGCGCAATCAGGGGCCTCGAGAAGGCCCTAGGCATTAAGCCGCCCGAGAAGGCGCAAGTCACGCGCGAGCTCATGATGCTCGGCGAGAACGTGGAGAGCAACTCGCTCCACACGTTCCTTCTGGCCCTGCCGGATTTCCTGGGCTATCCGTCCGCAATAGCAATGCTGAACGACTACGGCGACGATGTCAAGCGCGCTCTGCGCCTCAAGAAGTTCGGAAACCACGTGATGGCGGTCACGAGCGGAAGGATTGTCCACGGAGAGAACCCGGTCATCGGCGGCTTCGGCAAGTACCCGAGCAGGAAGGCGCTCGAAGAGATCAAGCTGAAGGCTCACGAGCTCGTGCCAGATGCTGTCCGCGCGGTCGAGCTGTTCGCGTCGATCGACTATCCGACCTATCCCGAGGCGGACATGCGGTTCATGTCGGTCAACGCGCCGAAGAACCAGTTCGGCTTCGCAGGTGAGTCCATCATCATCTCCAACGGGAAGGAAGCGGATGTCGAGGACTACAAGAAGCTCACGAACGAGAGGGTCGTGTCCCACTCGTTCGCTAAGAGGTCGTTGTACCAGGATAAACCGTTCACGGTAGGCGCCAACGCCAGGCTCATCAACATGGGCAAGCGCCTGGATGGCCAGGCAGCCGACCTGCTCAAGGAACACTACAACGAGAGATGGCTCAAGAACCCGCTCATGAACAACCTCGCTCAGGCGATCGAGATGCTGTGGTCGCTCGAGCATCTGCCCGATGCTGCGGACAAGGTCATGTCGCTCGACGATCCACCGATCGAGAAGCCCACGAGGGAGAACGGGTCGGGTACGGGCGCGGTCGAAGCTCCGAGAGGAACGCTCTATCACCACTACGAGATCAAGAACGGCCTTATCGATGCAGCGGACATCATCACACCTACTGCTCAGAACTTGGACGACATCGAGAGGCACATGAAGCTGACCGCGGAGAGAATGCTCGCGGACGGCAAGAAAGACGATGAGGTCCGGCTGGGCCTTGAGATGGTGGCGAGGGCGTACGACCCATGCATAAGCTGCGCGACGCACCTGGTGACATTGAAGAGGATCTGAGATCCGAACTCGAGGACATCGCTGGCAACGGCAGAGTGTATGTCCTCGGCCTCGGTAACACCGACAGGGCCGACGACGGCGCTGGAGTGCTTGTCGCGCAGGCCCTTAAGAAACGCTTTCCACTGTTCTCATTTTCCGAACATGACGGGGTCGAGGGCACAGTTCTAGACATATCGGAGAAGAAAGAAGATGCGATCATCATCTTCGTGGACGCTGCGGACTTGCATGCGAGCCCAGGCAAGATCAAGCTCGTGAGGAAGGCCGACATAAGAGACACGGAGATAACCACGCACAGGGTCGCAGTCGCTCTCATGGCTTCGATCCTTGAGAGAGCCGACAAGAGGGCAGCGGTTCTATGCATCCAACCTGGACGAATCGAATTCCAGGGAAAGGTCACAAGACCGGTCCTGGATTCCATCGATCTCACCACCAGGGTTCTCACCACCATCATGAAGAATGCGAACTCCTGACCAGCTAGACCATCTGGTCGGTGTCATGGCACGTCAGGAAAGCTTTATGTTGGGCGAGACCCTTCTCCAAATCCCGTGAGATGGGAATGAAGGTTATTGTTGTCTCCGGGGGAGTTTTGTCAGGTCTGGGGAAGGGCATCACATCCTCCTCGATCGGACGAGTATTGAAAGCGAGAGGATTCAAAGTCACTGCGATGAAGATAGATCCGTACCTGAACTTCGACGCCGGAACCCTCAATCCCTTCGAGCACGGGGAGGTCTTCGTTCTAGACGACGGCGGGGAGGCCGATCTTGACCTCGGCAACTACGAGAGATTCCTCGATGTGAACTTGACCAGCGACCATGTTGTGACGACTGGCAAGGTCTACGGAAGCGTGATCGAGAAGGAGCGGAACGGCAACTTCCTCGGCAAGACAGTCCAGATAATTCCGCACATAACCAACGAGATAAAGTCGATGATCTCGAACGTGGCGATCAAAACTGGAGCCGATGTGACCATAGTGGAGCTCGGCGGTACTGTCGGGGACATAGAGTCCATGCCCTTCTTGGAGGCCATGAGACAAATGCGCTCAGAGATGGGACACGACAACTTCCTGTTCGTGCACACCACGCTTGTCCCTATACTTGGGACGCTCCATGAGCAGAAGACAAAACCAACACAGCACTCTGTGAAGGAGCTCAGGTCTGTCGGCGTCCAGCCCGATGTGATAGTCGCAAGGTGCGAGAGGCCGCTGGACGAAGGGGCCAAGAAGAAAATCGCGCTGTTCTGCGATGTCCCTCTCCAAGCGGTCATAAGCGCCCCAGATGCGAAATCGATCTACCAGGTCCCGATATTCCTCGAGGAGCAGGGATTGACCGACTATCTTCTCACAAAGATGAATATGAAAAGCAAACCTGACGGGCTAGCCGACTGGAAGAAGTTCTTGAACAAGGTCATGAACCCGAAGCATGAGGTCAAGATCCTGCTCGTTGGCAAGTACATGGATCAGAGAGATTCCTACATGAGCCACTACGAGGCCTTCACCCACGCAGGCGCGGAACTCGATACCAGGGTGAAGTTCTTGAGAATGGAAGCGGAGGACATCGAGAAGGAGAACTGCAGAGGCCTCCTGGAAGAGGCGGACGGCATCTTGATACCAGGTGGATTCGGTTCACGAGGGACCGAAGGCAAGGTCGAGGCGATCAAGTACGCTAGGGAGAACAAGGTTCCATTCCTGGGCGTCTGTCTCGGGTTCCAGCTGGCCAATGTGGAGTTCGCGAGGAACGTGCTTGGCATGGGCGACGCGAACAGCACGGAGTTCGACCCGCACACCGCACATCCGGTCGTGGACCTTCTTCCTGAACAGAAGAACGTCACCAAGAAAGGCGCGACCATGAGACTCGGAGCACAGCAGATACTGGTCGAGAAGGGTTCCGTCGCTTGGCAACTCTACCGCGAGGCTGAGATCATGGAACGCCACAGGCACAGATACGAGATAAACCCGCACTATATCGACATGATCCAGGAAAAGGGGTTGAAGTTCACCGGAAAGTCAGCCGACGGAAAGAGGATGGAGATCGCCGAGCTCCAAGGACATCCATTCTTCGTAAGCTCGCAGTTCCACCCTGAATTCATGTCCAGGCCGGGCAGGCCAGCTCCTCTGCATTACGGGCTTGTGAGAGCGGCGCTCGAGTTCTCGCAGAAACGGAAGAAATAGGAGATCACTGGGCCGCGGGGCTCGGCTTAGCATCACCTTGGTCCCTCGGCGGATTAGCTTTTGGGAATGCGATCCTGAACACCGTTCCCTTGGAGGAATCCCCCTTGATCCTGTCCTCGATCCAGATCCTCCCTCCAACTTTCTCGACCACCGCGCTGACGATCGAGAGACCCAGCCCGAATCCTTTGATGCCGGTCATGCCAGTGGCGAATCTCTCGAAAACGACCTTCTTCCGGTCATCCGGGATCCCTCTTCCTCTGTCGACGACCGAGACGATCCAGAAATCACCTTGGCTAGTCGTCTCATCAGATATCGTCACATCCACGCGGATGCGTTTCGATATGTCGAATTTGACCGCGTTCGAAATGATATTCAGGAAAAGATCGTCGATGAACTGATTGGCCATCACATAATGGGTGTTCGGCGCGAGCGCGGAGTCGATGGTCACCTTGCGATCCGTGGTGGCCTTCGTCACGGTATCGATGGCCTCTGCAACAGCCTTCTGAATATCCATCGGCGCAAAGTCGGAGTCGGACATCATCCGGATTTTGGCCAGCTTTCGTATGTTGTCAATCAGCCGAGCATTGTTGCGGACCTGCAGAAGGGCTCTTTCCGCGTACTTCCTCTGGTTGTCATCGAGGTGCTTGTCCTGCAGAAGCAGTTCAATGTAACCCATGATGCCTTGGTTGAAATTGTTGATATCGTGGGTCATCAAATCGTTCAGGAGAGCGATCTCGTTTGCCGCGCCTACCTGCCTTTCGTACACCCTCGCGTTGTCCAAGGCGATCGATGCTATACCGCCCAATATCTCCAGCATCTCCAGTTGCTCCCGCGAAGGTATCTTGAGGTCGTTTGGCTCATCCAAGAGCAAGTACCCAGAAAGCTGGCCGCTTTTATTCTTCAATGCGATTATGAGCAGGTCTCTCTCGTGCCATGCGTCGGCGCTCGCTCGCGGTTTGTTGGCCAATTCCGGATGAGCAAGGAACTGGAAGGCTTCTATCCCGTAGGGTTGTTTCTCGTATGGAACATAGTAGGTCGCTGGTCCCACCTTGTTCCCCTCGACCAGGTCCTCGAGTTCTCCCGGTCCTGGCCTCTCTTCCCCGATCTTGACCCAGTTCGGGAATCCACAGATACCTCTGGTGACAAAGACATCGCGGTTCACATCGTAGGTCCTGACAGACGCCCGCCTGAAGCCGAAGGACTGCACGACGGCGTCAGCGACTCGCTGCAGGAGCCGGCCCAGGTCATCCATGTACATCACCGAGCTCGTGAGCTCGAGGACCTTGGCCATCTGCTCCACCTTCCTTCTGCTGTCCATCAGCAGCGTCTCTCTGGTTCTGTAGAGCTCGGAATTCTCAACCGCGACAGATGCTTGGCTTGCGAACAGCTGAGCAACCTCGAACTCAGTGGAAGTGAACCCCTCGACACCGTCTCTGTACAAGGTCAAAACGCCAATGACTCGATCCTTGCCAACGAGAGGGATCGCCATCATAGCCTCCTCCGCTACGGGCGTGCCAGCGACCTGAACAACCCTTGGATCCCTGATCGCATCGTTGACCCGTTCAGCCTTCCCGGTTCTCGCAACGCACCCAGTTATGCCAACGTCGACCGAGAACACCTCAGCCATGATCTCCTTGGCGTAGGGACCCTTTGAAAGGACAGCCTGAAGCGTCTTCTTCTCCTTGTCGAGCAGGTAGAACGTAATGCCGTCGCACCATACCACTTCTCGAAGCTTGTCGGCGACTATATCGTACACGCCGCTTGAGTCGATCTGCCTCTGCAATGTGAGGGCTATGTCGAGTAGAGCGAGCTGGGAATGGACTCTCTGGTTGAGCGAAGACAACAGACTCGCGTTCTCCAATGCAATCGCGGCGTGATCGGCGAGCGAGGACAGGAAGAGCATGTCGCTCTTCGTGAAGGGCTTTCCATCCAGCTTGTTGTAGACATTGATGACCCCCGTGCCCCTGCCCTCTATAGTCAGAGGAGCGCTCACAATCGACTTGATGCCGAACAACTCGGCGTCCGCTTCGACGGAATCTGGATCCGAGAGATAGTCGTTGACCACCTCGGCCTTGAGAGACTTCAGAGCCCTGCCCGTGACTCCAAGGGATGAACTGAACGGTTTCGATTTGAGAACATCCTTCTCGAACCGATAGGAGGCTACAAAGTTGATACCTTTGCCTGAGTCGTCGAGGAGACCAACGGTAGCCTTCTCAGCTTTCAGAAGGACAGTCGCATCGCGCACGACCTGGTCGAGAACGACTTCGGGCTCCAACCTGTATGATATCTGCTTGCTTATCCGATCCAGAACGGACAGAGCGACTTCGCGTTCCTTGGATTCAGTGTATATCCTCGCGTTTGTGATGGATGTCGCCAGCATATCTGCAAGCATCTCCGTGGTGCTGACGTCATTCCGGGTGAATGCGTCTTTGACATCGCTCTGGACATCCAAAACACCGAGGATCTCCCCTCTGAATGTGACTGGCACTGCGAGTTCTGATTTCGTTCCTATGAGGTCCTTCCTCACGTAGCGCGGATCCATCTCGACGTCACCGCTAACCAGCGTCTCGCCAAAATAGGCAGCGTGACCGATGATCCCCTCTTTCAGCTTCATGCGCATGTCCTTTGGAACCGAATCCATCTTCCAGCCGTAGCCGGCTTTGAAGTAGAGATCTCCTCGTTCCTTGTCCATCATCAACATTGACACGTGTTTGTATCCAAAGCCCTGCGCAATCGCCTTGACGAAGTCAATTATCAGCTCGTCAAGGTCGAGCAAGGAGGTGACAACTCGACTTATCTTGTTTATAGTCGTCAACTGGCTGACCCTCTTCGCCAGCTCGGCGGTCCTGGCCTCCATCTTCGATTCAAGTTCTGAGGTGTATCTGTCAATCTCGACCTTCTCGGTCTTCTGGCGCGTCACGTCTCGCAGAATTCCGACAACGCCAATCACTTCGCCAGCTTCGGTTCTGACAGGTTTTGCCTCAACGTGAGTGTAGTATCTAGTCCCGTCTTTCCTCAGCCCAGTCATTTCGCCGATCCAGCCCTTCGTGGCAGCCGCCTTCATGATTGTCTGCATGGTCCCCGCGGGCGCGCCTGGCGTCGATGTCTCTGTGATGCTGAGGCTTGCGACACTCTTCTCGTCGTAGCCGGTGAGCATCACGTACGCCTTATTGACGAACATCATGGATCCCTCCGCATCCGAGACGCAAACCGGTTCTGCCATCTGGTCTAGGGATTCCGCGAGGACTGCGAGCCGACTCTCGGTCTTCACGTTCTTTGTGATGTCCCGAGCGACCGAAATCCAGTACGCCTCGCCCGTGGATGCATCGACTGTCTTCGAAATCGTGACCTCGAGGACGGAACCTTCTTCATCGACAGCGCGCTTCAAGTATGGAGATTTCGTGAAATCCCAATCCGACTTGACTGGACATTGACGGCATATCTCGTCCGACCCGAGAGGTGTCTCGAAGCATTTCTTGCCAGTCAGGTCACCGTAGCGGGCCTTCAACACGCTGTTCAGGTAAACAACCGTGAATCGACTGTCGACGACTGAGATGCCATCTGAGAGCGCCTCGAAAGCTGAGAATCTCTCTGAGATCGACTCAGAGATGCCGCCCCTCTTTTTGCCATCTGAAGCAGCCTTCGGTTTAATGGGATGTGACATGCCATCGACGCCCTATCAGCTTGTGATTGCCGTGACTCATTCATAAACCTGTCGAGAAGGCTTCGAAACGAGACCGCATGACGCAACTTGAAGCAGCAAAGATGAGGACGTGCCAGATGCGACTGCAATAGATTTAACTAGGCCATCCACCATGGAACTGCGATGGCTCCTCAGGAAACATTCGACTACGAGTTGCTCCTCGAGAGAGCGAAGAAAAAGCTTCCGCACACCCTCGAGTCACACGATCGGTTCCAAGTCCCAGAGGCTGACGTGATGATCGAAGGCAAGACCACAGTCATCAGGAACTTTGGCGACATTGCGGACGCCTTGAGAAGAGAACCCGACCACTTGCTCGGCTACCTCCTGCGAGAACTTGGCACGGCAGGATCGATGGAGGGAAGACGTGTCGTTTTCAAGGGCAAGGTCGCGGTCGCGCAGGTCGCTGACAGAATCAAGAACTATGTCGACGAGTACGTATTGTGCTCCGAATGCAGCAGGCCAGATACCAAAATTGTGAAGGATGGACGCATCCTGATTCTAGTCTGCGAGACCTGTGGTGCGCACAGACCTGTGCACGTGAAGAAGCAGGTCAAGGCAAAGGAGGCGAAGGAGATAGAGGCCGGACAGACCTACGACATGATGATAGAAGATGTGGGCAAGAAGGGAGATGGCATTGCTCGCAAAGGCAACTTCATTGTCTACGTGCCCGGGACCGCAAAGGGATCGCAGGTCAAAGTCAAGATCGAGAAGGTCTCCGGGACGGTCGCGTTTGGCGTACGTGTCGGCTGATTTCTCTCAGGGCACAAGAAGTCTGGCTCTGAATGAGACCCGAGCAGAACCGCCAACCTCGACCTTCCGAATCGAATCGCGATGTTTCTCTACTCTCACATGGATTCTTGAAGGTCTGCTGATCCAATGACCCTGTTCCACCACGATCTCACCGAACTTGTCTCTCGGGATGAACTCGTTCTCGACAAGGTAGGCACCCAAGGCGCCCGCCGCCATGCCCGATGCAGGATCTTCCAGAGTGCCCTGAGAAGGAAGGAAGCTCCTGGCATGGACTGTGGAGCCCTTGTCCAGGACGCCCCAAGAGTAGACCTCAATGCAGGCAACATCCAGCTCCTTCGACAAAGACAAGACCTCATCTCTTCTGGGTTCCAGTCTCTGTATTATGTCGAGCGATCTCACAGGGACAAGCAGACAAGGAAGACCCGTCGACGTCCTGCTCAAAGGAAACTCGTCATGGAATAGGGATTCGACGCCGATTCCCAAGGCGCTGGCAACCTCCTTCACATCGCCCTCGCGCGCGAACATTGGCCTCTTCTGCGTCATCCACACCCGCTTGAGCCCTTCGGCATCTCCCTCCAAAGAGAATGGGAGGACTCCCACTGGAGTCTCAACTCGGTGTCTGCCACCGGATATATTGCCGAATGCTTTGCCCTCGGCTAGGCTCCACAATGCCCCAATCGTGGCGTGACCACACAGTGGATCCTCTCCGTATGGGGTGAAGTACCTCAGACGAACATCCGCCCTCTTGGACTTCAACACGAATGCAGTGGCCGGAAGGCCCGTCTCTGAGGCAATCCTCTGCATCTGAATCTCATCGAGCGCGTCTGCATCCAGCACCACGCTAGCAGGATTGCCCATGAACAGCTCGTCGGTAAAAACATCAATCCTGAGCAGGTCCAGTTCTGCCACGCGTGAGGCACATGTCTCGAGGTATAAGGAATTTTTCCGTAGAGGACCTGCACAAAGTATTTCTAAAGCACTCCTGAATAGCCCAGGACAATGAATGCCTCAGTGAGGACGACCATACTAATGGGAATGGTTTTTGCCATAGCCCAGTTTGGCGCCCTGGCAATGACATGGGCGTTCATTGGCAAGGACATGCAGGTCTTTGAGAATCCGAATGACCCGTTGATACCGATATACTACATCGTCGCAGTGCTTCTGTTCACGTTTGCCATATTGTACATCATAAAGAAACACAAAGAGAACATCGTCCGGATAGTATTCTTGGGAGCCGTAGCGTACACAATCTTCTTCGTGTTCCTCATAATCCTTTCAAGATTCGTGTGGGACGGGGCTTCGTTCGCACTCTCCATTGCGGCCACTGGCCTCTTCACGTATTATCTTGTCAAGAAACCCGAATGGTATGTCATAGACGCTGCTGGCATCGTGATGGCCATAGGCGTCATCGGCATCTTCGGAATATCGCTCGGCATACTGCCGACGATGATTCTGCTCGTCGCACTCGCAATCTACGACGCGATATCAGTCTATGGCACAAAGCACATGGTCGCGCTCGCGGACGGAGTGACGAAGATGAGGTTGCCGATCTTGCTGGTCATACCCAAGAAGAGGGGTTACTCGTACATGAACCAGAAACCGCTCATGGAGCAACTCGATGAGGGGGAGGAGAGGGACGCGATGTTCATGGGGTTAGGGGACATAATCATCCCAGGCATTCTGATCACATCTGCCTTCAACTTCCTGCCTGAGAAGATGATAGGGGATTTCTCGGGCAGCCTCTTGGTTGCCATGGGAGCTCTCTTAGGCTCACTGATCGGGTTCGCCGTTCTCATGACCTTCGTTCTCAAGGGAAGGCCACAGGCTGGCTTGCCACTCCTGAACGGCGGCGCAATAATCGGATACGGAATCGCCTATCTGCTGATATTCGAAAGTCTTTCGTTCGGCATCTCGATGCCATGGTGATGTTGTGAGAGAGTTGAACCTTCTGGTCTGCTCGGACTTGCACGGCTCCTCGGAGGCTGCGGGGATGATCGAGGCCGCTTCGCATGAGACATCCTACGATGCCATCGTCATCTGTGGCGATTTCACGACTCTTGGCTCTACCAGCTTCGTGAGCGACTTCCTCGCCAAGATCAAAACGCGCATCTTGGCCGTTCCTGGCAACTGCGACTATCCCGACACAGTCGCCGTACTCGAACACGTGAACGCGAGCGTGCACAACATGAGGGTGAGCCTCCACGGATGGAACTTCTTTGGTTTCGGCGGCGGGCTCCCGTCGAACTCGGGAATGCCGTTCGAGATGGAGGAAGACATAATCGAGAGATCGTTAAGAGCCATAGCCATCTCCGAAGGGATCATGGTGACACACACGCCAGCCTACGGGATGAACGACGTGACGAGAGCAGGACAGAGCTTGGGATCGGAGGGGATATTGAGGGTCGCAAAGGAGTTCAAACCAGTGCTCGCGCTCTCTGGTCACGTCCACGAATCGCGAGGGAAGGTCCTCACTATGGACACTGCCTTCGTGAATCCCGGCCCTGCGAAGAACGGGCTCTATGCCAGCGTTCGAATCGGTGAAGTCGTGGACGTCCAGTTCCACGAGGTCAAGCTGAAAAAGAGCAAACCCACAATGTTTTAATACCCCTCCCACTTTCACATCTCCCGAGGTTATCGATGGCCATTTGGCAGGGCAGGCCCAAGAGGAAGGCGTCCGGCGGAAGACTGCGACTCGCCCGCAAGAAACGGCGATTCGAGGTCGGAAGAGAGAAGCAGTTCACTCACGTCGGAGCAAGAAAGGTCAAGATGTACAGAGTCAAGGGCGCCAACACGAAGGCCCGCCTGCTGTTGGTCGACACTGCGAATGTCGTCGACCCGAAGACCAAGATCATAAAGAAAGCGACGATCCTTACGGTCAAGTCGAACCCGTCCAACCCGAACTACGTCCAGAGGAACATAATTACCAAGGGTGCGACAGTTATGACCGACTTGGGAGAGGCCGTGATAACTTCCAGATGCGGACAAGACGGCGTCGTCAACGCGATACTAGTGGAGTCGGGGGCATCACCGCCAGCGTAGAGTGCCTCACTTCGGATCTTATGATGATCTAGTTACATTGAGTCCTCTGAACCTAGCTGTAGGCAGAGTCGACGGTGGAGTGGCTTCATCCCACCAGAATACCTCTTCCGATGACTTCGATATGGCATCCACGCTCTTCCACAGGTTCATCATATTGTCGCTGATCCTGATGTTCTTGACAGCCCCAACGATCTCCCCGTTCTCGATACGAAGGATTGCGTCGCGAGGAATCGTGGAGAATTCCCCGGTAGAATAGTTCTGATATCTCGTGTACCATGTGTTGTTCGCGTACAGCCCGCGCTTGGTGTCAGCTATCATCTCTTCGACCTTCCAGTCGCCGGGGACGACTACCGGGTGGAAGGGCAATGGCTGCCCGGCCGTCGTGAACGCTGTTGGTATCAATGGTCCTGCGTTTGCAGTCGTCTTTGTCTTGAACCTCTTTGCGGTCGAGGTGTTGTGAAGATAGGTCTTCAGGATGCCGTCCTTGATTACGGTATTCCGTCTGCACGGAACCCCCTCGTGGTCGAACGCCCGCCTGGACGTGGAGTCGGAAACAGGGTCATCAACGATTGTGACCTCCTCGGACGCGACTCGCTTGCCAATCTTCTTCGCAAACATGGACATCCCAATATCGACCTGGAAGGCGCTCATCATGTTGGATGTTGAATTGATCAGACCGCCGATGAACAGCGGCTCCGAGATGAAGTCCGATCTTCCTTGGTCTCCTTGCGCCGGATTCTTCGCCATCACGGCCAAGCGTCCTGCCTTCGCCCCAGTCTCCTTAGGTCGGAGTTTGGAGAGGCGGGGCGTGCACGAGAGGGCGTGGCCCGAGGCTTCTGGTTGAGAGAATGCCCTGACCGACAAGTCGACTGAGGCAGACTCGTCAATGGCCAGCGCGCCTACAGACGATGCGATGCCAAATCTCTGATGGCGCACGAAAAGGGTGCCTCCAACATTGTTCGCACCTTCGGACTCAGCAGCATGTATGGCCTCATGAGCTTGCTTGGACGGATCTTTCAAACTGACGATGGCCTTGTCAATTCTTGCAGCCTTATACTTGAACCTGCCAGAGGCGATGCCTCCGTAACCTTCGTTCTCCGGCGCCTTCTTCGCCTGGACCACGAGTCTCTTAGCCAACTCGTCATAATTGTCAGGCGACCTCAAATCGGATGAGATGACGTGCTTGCCGATAGCGACGAACAGTATGACATGTCTCTCGCTCCACCCGTTCACTGCATCTATCTGGCTATTCGAGAAGCGCACCTGCTGGGTATCTGCCTGGACCGCCTGTGCGACAACGTCTTTGGCGCCCTCGGATCTCGCCAGTTCCACCAGATGAACTGCGAGTTCCTTGAGCTCGCTCATTTCAAAGTCACACTCCTGAGCCTAAGCATAGGACCACCCGTGCAAACTGCCATTCCCTGCATCGGGTCACCCTTGCCGCATTCCGCTGCGTCGAACACGACTTTCTTGGAGACTGCGTCGATTGCTCCCCAGAATCCTGGCGTCGTTATCTCGAGGGTGCATTTCTTTGCGGGACCTGCGAGTTCGCCGTCCTTGACGAAGTACGCCTCCCTTGAAACATACTTCTGGTTGTATCTCTTGTCGTCGATGTTCCACTCAGTGAATGAGCGCATCAGAACGCCATCCTTCACAGAACCTATGAGCTCGTCCTCTTGGAAATCTCCGGGAGCCACGAATGTATTGGCCATACGCGCAATTGGCTCTCTGAGATAGTATTCCGATCGAGAAGACCCGTTGCTCTTCAGATTCATTCGGGAGGCTGTCTCCCGGTTCTGAAGGAATTCATTGATCAGCCCATCCTTGTAGAGGTGTCTGGGTCGCGCCTTGACGCCTTCCTGGTCATACAAGTAGTATCCGTACGTGCCTGGGACCGTAGGATCGTCAATCACGGTAGCGTACTTTGATCCAATCTTCTTGCCAATCATGTCCTGCGACACGAAGGACTTGCCGGCCTGCGACATCTCTCTTCCCAGGATCCTGTCAGCCTCCATGGGATGGCCACACGACTCGTGTGCGGCGATGCCCGTCACCTCGGACCCACACACCAGGTCGTACACGCCTGGCTTGAGCATCCTCCCGTGGTCAATCTGGTTCTTTAGCATCCGCACTTCAGCTGGCAAGACTCTCCCTAAATCCCATTCCTCGACATTCTCCCACCCGCCGCAAGCCCCCCACTCCCTGAGGCTCATGGCAAGCTCGCCCTTCGAAGATACCATGTTGGAGGCCCCGATGACCACTCTCGGGATAAAAGAACGGATGCGTGAGCCCTCCGAGTTCGCGAAGAAACCTCCAATTTCGTAATCTATGAGCTCGTAGTATCGGCCTTGAACCTTGACGTCCGTCTTGACAACAAGTGAATCCAATTCTCTCAGAAATGCAAGCTTGTCTTCGGTCGTGACATCGATGAGACTGCGCTTCTGGGAGACCGCCCAACTCGTCCGGACGGGCTGTTCTGAGGACAGCGCAACTGTGGATTCCCTCTTGCCACCCTTGGCCAACCTGACCGCCTGCTTGGCAAGTCGCGCGCCCTCGACTCTGGATACGCGATTGCTGCTGGCGAAGCCGATCCCAGTGGGAAGGACGACGCGAACATTCATGCCAGAGTCCTCTAGCGAACTGAGGCTGTTCACTTGGGAGGACTTGACAGCCAGTCCTCTCATGTTCCTCTCCTCCAACCTGACCTCCGCAAGCAAAACAGTCTCTTTCGACTCGATTGCTCCGAGCGTCGCCTCAGCGACATCCTCATCTAACATCGTTGTGCCTTCTTCGCGACGCATGAACGAGACACATATTAAAAGTAGACCCGACTGCGCAAGGGCTTGAGACCGACAAGGTTAGATAGAGGCGCTTCATTCGCAAAGTCGAGGCCAATAGATGGCTATGGACCCCGAGAAGGCTATCGTGCTCTATCCCGCCTATTTTGATGTTCGTCTGAGCAGAGCTAAAGGGCGGAGGGTCGCGAAGAAGGACGCAATCGAAGCTCCAAGCGCGCAGATGCTCTTCTCAGCAGTGAAATCCCTGGATCTCGACTGCATACTCGAGCTCGATAAGAGTCATCCTAGGTTCTGGTTTCGCTCAGGCGGCAGGGTGCTCGCGGAACCGAAACTGGACAAGCCGCAGCTCATAGTCAAGGTTGCTCAGAAGCTGAAGACCACTCCGCGCGCTAAAGAATGAGCCTACCTGTCTTGAGGCGTCTCGACCTCTTCAACGAGTTTCTTGCCCGCGGAGACGCTGTCCACGGAGTGTATCACTCCGCCGCAATCGGATATGGTCTCCTCGACGCTCTCGAAATCTATCGAGGTCCCCTCAATTGTGATCTTGACGCTCTCGGTCTCCCTGTCAACTTCCTCGAGAGTGCAGTTGACACCAGAGACACCGTTCAGAACCCCTATCCTTCGCGACATCTCTATGATAGTTGGGTGATGGGGCTTCAACACGTCCAAAACAAGGCGCTTTATCTCGCTCACTTACCCTATCCCTGCCGGTAGTTGGAGTTACGGGGTCTGCCTATATATTTCTTTTCAAGACAGACGACGATGATGTGACGTCTGGCATGTTCGAAGACCGCCATTCTCGCAGGATTTAATAGTGGACGAATCAATCCGACGCCGTGGTAAGGTCAGCGATTCCTCCGGAGGAAGTCAAGGTTCTGGACATCAACGCATCCTACCTTGGGGTGAGAACGATCACCTTGATGGAGAACGCAGGGGCAGCAGTTGCGGAATACGTCCTGAGCATCTGCAAGCCGGATGCGAAGGTTGCCGTTCTGTGTGGGAAGGGCAACAACGGGGGAGACGGATTTGTCGCCGCCAGACATCTGGCGAAGACAGTTCACGCTGAATCCTACCTGGCAGAACCACCTGAGGAAATCACCAGCGACATCGCAAGGGTCAACATGGAGCGAGCCAAGGAAACTATCAGACCGCTTGAACACTTCGACCCTGGGCAGCAGGGGATTATTGTCGATGCTCTGCTGGGCGTGGGTCTGCAGGGAAGACCCAAGGACCCCTACTCCAAACTCATCAAGACCGTCAATCAATCCCGGAGGACCATCGTCTCGGTGGACGTACCTTCCGGATGGCCCTCAGACCTTCAAGTGAGACCCACGGCGACTGTGACTCTCCACGCTCCGAAGCTTGGCATGAATCCGAGCAACTCCGGCAAGGTCATCGTGAAGGACATCGGGATCCCGAAGGATGCTGAGACCTACTGCGGACCGGGTGACTTTGCACTCATCCCGAGAAGGAAGAAGGATGCCCATAAAGGAGACGCTGGGAGGGTCCTTGTCATCGGCGGAGGACCATACACTGGAGCTCCTGCGTTCACGGGCATGGCGGCGATGAGAGCCGGTGCCGACCTGACATTTGTCGCTACCCCTGAGCCTGCCGCCCTTCCGGTTTCTATATACTCTCCAAACATCATTGTCAAGCCCTTGAAGGGTGAGACACTCTCAGAGGAGCACGTCGACTATCTCGTCGATTTCGCGAGGGGGATGGACGTTGTGGCTATCGGCCCGGGATTGGGCAGCGCTAAGGAGACCATCTCCGCAGTCCAGAGCATAATATCGAGGCTGACCACACCTTTGGTGATCGATGCGGATGCTATCGTCGCCTGTGGTGCCAGGCCTAGGATACTGAAGAACAAATCTGGAGTGATCACCCCACACGCTGGGGAGTTCAAGAAGCTGACCGGCAAGACAGTACACCCCGACGACCAGGAAAAGAGGGGAGAGGCCGTGAGAGAGGCTGCGTCGAGACTCAAGATGACCATTCTGCTCAAGGGCCCCACAGACGTGATAAGCGACGGGAGATTTGTCAAACTGAACAGAGTCCACAACGACGCAATGACGGTAGGAGGCACCGGGGACGTGCTGACTGGTATCGTAGCCTCCGTTCTCGCCCAGCGCGCGACTCCGTTCAGTGCCTCAAGGGTCGGCGCATTCACCGCGGGGGTCGCCGGCAACCTCGCGTTCGAGGAGAAGAGCTACGGCCTTCTGGCAACTGACGTGATTGAGAAGATACCTTTAGTCCTCCGCAGATATTTGTGAGAGACCAGCGGGGGACTGAGCATGAAACTGGCGATCGTCGCAGACATCCACTCGAATCACCAGGCACTCAAAGCAGTGATGAGGGAGATAGAGAGAGCGGATATCGACCAAGTGGTCTGCGCTGGAGACATCGTTGGGTACGGAGCGAGCCCAAATGAGTGCTGCCACATTGTCGAAGATGCGGCTGCGCATGCAGTTCTGGGAAATCACGAGATCTCGGCTCTCACGAGAGATGCGACGCGGATGAATCCGTATGCGGCCACAGCATCGCGATGGACCGCGTCGGCCTTGGAAGAAGGATCTCACAGATTCCTCAGATCTCTAGAGATTGAATCGAAGTTCGAGGCTGGCGACCTGAAAGTCGCCATGTATCATGGCTCTGTCGGGAGCGCAATCGAATATGTCTATGAAGACGATATCAATGAAGATATCGTGAGAAGTTCTGGAGGCGACCTTCTCATTCTCGGCCACACTCATGTGCCATATGTGAGGGATTTCGGCTCGATTATGGCAATCAACCCGGGCTCTGTGGGGCAACCGCGAGACGGAGATCCCAGAGCAAGTTTCGCGGTTCTCGATACGAAAATGAGGGGCTGCGTTGTCAGAAGAGTCGGCTACGATATTGACGGCGCTTCTGAGGCGATACATGCCGCGGGACTGCCCGGGTTGCTGGCAGAGAGGCTTTTCCTCGGCAGATAGGGAATCACATTTATCTGCAGGTCACAGTATGGAGAACCGTGAATCTGGAACCAGTCCCTGATCTTCCCGCACTTGTTATCGAAGGGCAGAAGAAATGGGTGTGCGTCTCCGATCTTCATCTTGGAATAGAAGCGCAACTCAGGCGTGCCGGGTTCAACATTCCTTCTCAGGCTCCGAAGATGCTTTCGAGCCTTGAGTCGCTCGCATCCCATGGAGACAATCTGCTAATACTCGGCGATGTCAAGCACAAGATACCTTCGGTGAGCTACCGGGAAGACCGAGAGATACCTCCGTTTCTCGAGGCCCTCCTCAGAAAGTACAGGAATGTGACAATCATCGCAGGCAACCACGATGGCGGACTGACTGCGATTCTTCCAACGGGAGTCCAAGCGATTGCTGGACGGGGGACGAGAATCGAAGACATGGGTGTCTGTCACGGTCACGTCTGGCCCGCCAAAGAGACGATGAGCGGTTCCAAGCTAGTCATGGGACATATACACCCTTCGGTTCTCCTCAAAGACACCCTGGGAACAAAGAGCAACGAGAAGTGCTGGGTGAGGGCGGGATTCAGAAAGAAACAAGTCCTAGAGAGGTATCCAAGCTGTCCCAACGAGCTTGTTGTGGTGCCCGCGTTCAACCCACTATTGACAGGAACTCCGGTTAACAGGGCGAGCAGCGCGAGACTGGGACCGATGTTCAGAAACGCGTTGATCGATGAAGGAAGCCTCGTGGTGTATCTGCTTGACGGAACTAACCTGGGGCTTCCGCCAAGAAGATGAGAAGAAGAGTCCGAGACACGTGAACGAGCACGGTTCACTTCGTCGGCCTGTCAAAGAAGATGCTCTTGCCCGTTGCCGAGAGCGGAATTCCATGCATGATGTTGGATTTCCCTATCTTCAGGCGCCTGGTGGCGACACCTATCCTGTACATTATCCGGTTGTCCACATTGAGTTCCGAGGCCATCTTGGCCGCTGACCCCAATGCGATTCCGAGATCGAGCAACCTCACTCCGCAATTGGGACCCTGGAAATCTCCGGTGAAAGCTTTGGTGTCGAACTCCTGGCAGCTCGCATAGCCGCATGCTCCGCAGTTCAATCCCACGCCCTTGTGAGGCAATAGGCCGATGAGAATGACCGCATCGGAATCGAGGATGTTTTTCCCATCCCGCTCGAAGCCATGGATGCCTCGTTCCTTTCCGATCTGGATCATCTCGTTGCCAACTGTGAGCCTTTCCGAATCGGACAGCGTGATAATCTCGATGAAATCCTGGCCGGCTGCTTTTGGGGCGGTTTTAGCCGCAACCGCCATGAGCTCGCTCACGAACTTCACAGTGTCCTTGATCGTCATGACGGGTGCATCACGTGCCAGTCTTTTATATCCGCTGATTGACGACCTATCTTCACTTGCTAGCTCGTAACTGACTATCTCGGAACGCAGACATTCGGAAAAGACCATACGGGAGGAAAGACGATACGCTTCTGAGGAAAGGCGATGAAGTGTCCAGAATGCGGAACCGAAATGGAACCAGGATTCTTGGGTGTATCGAGCTACTATCTTAATCGTCCCTCATGGTTCAAGAAGAAGGCGAGACTCGGAACCGGTGGTGAACCGCTCGCTGGATCAAAAACAAATCTCGTTTACTTCGCAGGGTTTCGATGCCAGAAATGCAGAGGACTCATCTTGAAGTACTGACCTCATAGAAAGCCCAATAAGAAGACTGTGGGGGAAAGGGTTTCTTCCGAGAAGGGAAGACGAACGGGTTTGAGCCGGTTTCCCGGTTGCCTTCCAAAGACGCGATAAACGACGCGAACTGTACTCTCTTGAGTCGAGCCAGGCAATTTGGTGGGTTCAAATCCCACAGGGTCCACCATGATTCTCGGAAAAGACCTTAGGGGAGGAAATAGAAAGGGGTTTGGGGGACAGGCGAGGGCAACGGGTTCAGACGCTTACTGAGCCAGCGCATTTTGAAGACCAGATTTCAAACCTTTCATATCCGTTGGAGGCAATCAGCTCCTGAGCTGGAGTGAGGGGCTTGAATATCCTAGTCGTTCTCTGTTCAACGATATTGGTGGCTAGAAGAGCTGGCGCCAACAAACCCAGGATGATAAAAGTCGCGAAGGGGCAAATCAGGAGAGCAGCTGCAAGGAAGATGAGGATGCGGACTCGCCCACAGGTGAAGGCGGTCAGGGTCAAGGGACAGATCAAGTGCGATATCTGCCTTGGGATGATTAAGCCAGATCTGCCAAGTGTCCTGTGCGGATGCGGAAAACAGTTCCACAACTCGTGCGCGATGCGTATGAACAAGTGCCCATTGTGCGGGAAACAGCTGGGGTATTCTGCGCAGAAACCCCATGTTGTGGATTCCAAGATGCCAGTCATCAAGCCTGTGCCACTGTCGAAGGACGACAAGTTGCTCCTGCTCGAAGAGAGGTTCCTGCTCGGCGAAATCACTGAGAACACTTATCTCTCGATGAAGGAGCAGATCCATAAATCACCAGACAACGCATCGTTCTGCAGCATATGTGGGAGACGTCTGCTCGACGGCGAGAGCTGTGACTGCACCATGTACAAGCGGTCTCTTCAGTGCCCGGAGTGTAGTGCAAACCTCACGGACGAGGACATGTTCTGCAGAAAGTGTGGCGTTGTGTTCTCAACGGACTTCTCCACAGACCTTTTTCAATGTCCCGAGTGCGGAAGGATCGTTGGCGAGAATGAGAAGGCATGCGCGTGCGGAGCGCTGCTCGTAGGAGAAGGCAATGTGCTCTGCCCGAAATGTGGCAGGGAGATACCTGAGACCGCTAACGCCTGCGAACACTGCGGGCACTCCCTGATCGAATACGTGTCTGAATGCCCAGCTTGCGGCAGGAGGGTGGACAAGGATGCATTCGCCTGTTTGTGCGGAGTCATCTTCTCGGACAGGGTGGGGGGCGCTGAATGCTCGGTCTGCGGTGGTAAGGTGGAACTCGAAGACCAGTTCTGCACCGGATGCGGTTCCAGGTTTGCGGACAAGCCGAGACTAGAGGGGAAAGTCGAAAGAAAAGTAAGACGCTAGGCGGACATATTGATCGTCCGCCGTTTGAAGTTTGGGAAGAGCTGGCTTGCTGAGGACTCGTCTATCGGACAAAGTCTATCGGCTCGTCGTCTCTTCCGAAGGATCTGGCCGCAGGGGCTCTCTTGGATGACGCTCCCGGCGCGGAGGACGCTCCACTCCCCATGACGGTATCGGACCTCGCACCGGTCACTATCAAGAGTATCTTGACAGTGCTCTCGAGCGCTGGGTCGATGCTGCATCCCCAGATGAGCCTGGCGTGCTTCGCGACCCTCTGACCGACAACCTCGGCAGCCTTCTGTGCCTCGGAGACTGTCATGTCCGGACCGCCCACGACCCTGATGAGTGCTCCCTTCGACTCCTTGAGATCGATCTCTCCAAGCAGCGGAGAGTTGAGCGCCTCCTCGATCGCCGCTTCGACCCTGTCCTCGGGGTCTGCCTCGTCGGATTCGCCGATGCCGACGAACGCGACGCCTCCCTCGTTCATGACGGTCATGATGTCGCTGTAGTCCAAGTTGACCAGGCCGGGTTTGGTGATGATCTCCGTCAGTCCTCTGATGGTCTGCATGAGGACTTCATCCGCCACCTTGAAAGCTGCATCTACCGGCAGCTTAGGAACTAGCTCGAGCAGCTTGTCGTTGGGGATGACTATGGTTGTGTCGCACAGTCTCCTCAACCTCTCAAGCCCGTCGAGAGCGTTCTCCATCCTCACTTCACCCTCCGCCTTGAAGGGCAATGTGACCACTCCGATCGTCAAGGCCTTCTGCTCCTTCGCCAAGCGAGCCGCAAAGTGAGCAGAGCCCGTTCCGGTTCCGCCACCCATTCCAGCAGTGACGAACACGATGTTCGCACCAGTGAGGAAATCGCGTATTTCCCGCTCGTTCTCCTTGGCTGCTGCCTCTCCGACCTGAGGTATGGCGCCTGCGCCAAGACCTCTGGTTATGTTCTTTCCGATCAGGATCTTCTTTGGAGCATGGATGGCCAACAAGTGCTTAGCATCCGTGTTGATCGCGCACAGCTGAGCGCCTGAGATTTTTGCCTCAACACATCTGTTGATGGTGTTGGAACCACCGCCGCCGCAACCAATGATCTTGATAGAAACATCCAATTGCGCCGCGATCTTTGCTATCTCCTCATCATCCGCGGTCGGAGGCGCAGGTGTTGTTGCCTGCACTTGCGCTGCGGGCTGAGGGGAAGACTTCTCCATTACTACGTCCTGTACGTCTTTTCCCAATGCATCTTTCACTAGAGACTTCGGCATGAGTGCACCCCATAAGACTAGATAAGTAATCAGGTATCCAGAATATAAACATATCTAGACCCAGATATGAGCCAGTTATCCCGACTTTTTTCTTCTTTAGGAAGAAAGGATGGTTGTTCGATAGCCCGTTCCGCTCGCGCAATGGAGAACTAGATGCACGTTCTCTAGACGCGTTCGGGAGGGCTCGAACGGCTCTAGCGAAGTCGTTTTCCCACGGAAGATTCCCCTATCGAAAACGAACATGCCACACCATCTGGCCGGACTGCATTTATATACTACAGTGTATAATACGTATGCGTAAACAACTTTGGATGGGATGACATGAAATCGCTTATTGATGATGCTCTTGAACAGCACGAGCTTGCGAAGAGTACGAAGGCCGATCTGGGGATCCCGGACGACGAGGAGCTGGCGAGGATTGTAGAGAAGCTGAAGGTCAGCATATCGATCGTTGGCTGTGGTGGTGGTGGGTCGAACACTATCAATCGCCTGAGCACAGCCGGGGTCTTCGGCGCGGAACTCGTCGCGGCGAACAGCGATGCGAAACATCTCCTGAACGTTCACTCACCGCACAAGATCCTCCTTGGAAGGTCGACGACCCGCGGACTCGGTGCCGGGGCTCTGCCAGAGATAGGCGAGAGAGCCGCCCAAGAGGCCGAGGAAGAGCTCAAGGCCTTTGTCAAGGATTCCAGCATAGTATTCGTTACGGCCGGAATGGGAGGAGGGACTGGCACGGGCTCGGCGCCTGTTGTCGCAAAGCTGGCCCGGGAGTCAGGCGCGCTCGTGATCGGCATAGTGACCATCCCGTTCAAGGCCGAGGGGAAAGTCAGGATGGACAATGCACTGAAAGGGCTCGAGAGGCTCAAAATGCACTGCGACACCTGCGCTGTGATACAAAACGACAAGCTGCTCGAACTTGTGCCGAAACTCCCCCTGGACGCGGCATTCAGAGTGGCAGACGAGGTCTTGATGGAGTCGATAAAAGGTCTTACAGAGATCATAACGAAGCCGGGACTCGTCAACCTCGACTTCAACGATGTCATGACCATCATGAAGAACGGTGGCATCGCGATGATCGGAATGGGCGAGGCGACAAACAAGACGGCAAAGGGGGACAGGATAGATTCGGCCGTCCAGCAGGCCCTCGAGTCACCGCTTCTTGGGGACATCGATCTCTCATCTGCAAGGGGAGCGCTCATCAGAGTCACCGGCGGGAACGACATGACGGTCACAGAGGCGGAGAAGGCTGCAGAGCTGGTGGGTGCCAGGATAAGCCCGAACGCAAGGCTGATCTGGGGCTGCAGTGTGGACCCGAACATGAGCGGACTCATCAGGACGATGGTCGTGCTCACAGGCGTCAAAGGACCAGGACTGATGTCCTCAAAGGACTCGGAACCGAAGACCAAACACGGCGTTGACTTCGTGCGCTGAGAGCTTCCATGCCGAGCAAGGCTCCGGGTGAGAGGTGGAGATACATCGCCTTCAGCATCGAGGGCGAACCCACTTTCGCCCGAAACGATTTCCTCGATTCTCTAATCCATGTCGCAAGGGGCACACCCCTCGCGAACTCTTTCAGAATAACTGTCTTTGAGGACAACTTCGGGATTCTGAAGGTCCCTCATCTGCTGAAGGAGGAGGCCATCGTGATACTCTCAAAGATGGATTCGATCAGGGGTACCGCATGCAAGGTCTCTACCCTTCGAACCTCCGGAACAATCAAGACCCTGAAGGTGAAGTACAAGTCCAGAATCGGCAGGAACGAGGAACGTTTTTGACGCATCTTGCCCACAACAATACATTCACAAGTTCGCCGAAAACCTTTATATCGGGTTACCACCTTAGGCAAAATCCAGATAGAGCCAAGGCAGCTCAGCCTATCTCACTTTCAGAAGGAGTGTTACACACATGCAACCAGGGCAAATGGCATATGACAGAGCGATCACAGTCTTCTCGCCAGATGGCAGACTGTTCCAGGTGGAATATGCCCGCGAGGCAGTAAAGAGAGGAACGACAACCGTTGGTCTGAAGTTCAAGGACGGCGTCGCGCTCATAGTAGACAAGAGGATCGCGAGCAAGCTCATCGAGTCGAGGTCCATCGAGAAGATTTTCCAGATAGACGAACACATCGGCTGCGCGACCTCCGGTTTGGTCGCAGATGCCCGTGTCCTGGTGGACTATGCCAGGATGTTGGCCCAGGTTAACAAGGTGACCTACGCCGAGAAGATGGACATCGAGACGCTCGTGAAGAGACTCTGCGACTTCAAGCAGAACTACACCCAATATGGTGGCGTCAGGCCATTCGGAACAGCGCTTTTGGTGGCGGGAGTCGATGAGCAAGGCTGCCACTTGTTCGAGACGGACCCGAGCGGTGCGCTCGTCGCCTACAAGGCCGGCTCCATAGGCGCTGGCAAGAACGCCATCATGGACGTCTTCGAGGAGGAGTACAAGGAGGACCTCTCCATGGACGAGGCCATCCTGCTCGGGCTCAAGGCCCTCACGAAGGCGACTGAGGAGGCTCTCAACACGAAGGCTGTCGAGATTGGCCTTGTCAAAGTCGGCGAGAAGTTCAGGAGGCTCACGGAGGCCGAGGTCGAGGCCTACGTGAAGAAGCTCGCGACCTGAGCTGATATCATGGTCGACCTTGACGAGGCAATAGTCGCAAGGTACGAATCGCACGGCGAGAGCTTCGAGATTCTCATAGACCCTGACGTCGTCCAGAAGATGAAGGACGGTAGGGAGGTCGACCTTGTCGAGCACATGGTCATAGACACCATTTTCAAGAACGCGAAGAAGGGGACAAGAGCCCCTGAGGACAAGATCAAGGAGATTTTCGGAACAACCGACCCAACACTCGTTGCGAAGACGATCATCCTGAAGGGCGAAGTGCAGCTCACGACCGAGCAGCGCAAGATCATGCAGGAGAACAAGCGCAAGAGAATCGTCGAGTACATCGCGAGGAATGCGATGAACCCCCAGACCGGCGCCCCGCATCCGGCCACGAGGATCGAGATCGCGATGGAGGAGGCGAAGGTGCACATAGATCCGTTCAAGACCGTTGAGGCGCAGGTTCCCGCGGTCATGGACGCTCTCAGGCCGCTGATCCCGATAAGGTTCGATAAGGTTCGCATCGCTGTGAAGGTTTCGGGGGAGAGCTACGGCAGATGCTACGAGGACTTCAAGCACTTCGGCAAGATCACGAAAGAGGAGTGGCAGAAGGACGGCTCTTGGATAGGCGTGATTGAGATGCCCGCGGGCCTTCAGACTGAGTTCTTCGAGAAGATCAGCAACAAGACTCACGGTGAGGCGGAGACCAAGATACTGAAGTGATTCCTCACATATCTGGCTTGGACAAAGTTGCCACGAAATGACCCTAACAGGTCCGACCAGGTTCTGTTGCATTTTCGGGTGGTGACTTCTAGGTCACCACCGCGATGCCACTCGTTCCATTCGGCTCCGACCGTGCGGCCATCGCTGGCTCGTATAGGATCATCATCACGTCATACTGGAACGCGCCGGGGTCGAACCGTAAACCCCCTGCCATCCCCTTCGAGATGGCTGTTTGCAGCAGGTTGATGCTGGCATTGATGTGCCTATCGAGATGCCAGCCGCACTCGCATTTGAACTCCGCACCCATTCGGGAATCCTGTATCCTCCCACATATCGGGCACGTTCTGCTGCTGTTTCTTGGGTCGACCTTGATTACTGGAACGCCTTTCCACTGAGCCTTGTACTCGATGATCTGATGGAGCCTTCGCCTGGGCCACATGCTCAGGCGACGATTCAACTCCTTGCTCCTTTTCGGCCTCAATCCCATAAGGTCCTCGAGAACGATTGCAGATTTCCTCTCCTCTGCGAACTTCAGGACCGCGTTCGCCACCTGGTGGAGCCTGTAGTCAATCCGGTGGTGCTCCCTCGTTCCCTCCCTTCTGCACCGGTCCCTGGAAGTCCGGCGGTCGTGCGCTTTCTTCATCTGGAGCCTCTTGCGCCTGTCGTGATGCCGATGCTGGATGATGGCGACTTCTGGGAATCCTGCTTTGACGGCCTTGGCTACATCGCCTTCAACGAACACGCCGTCAAGGCTCCTCTCGTTCGTGTCGAGCGAGAGAGCAGATTCGGGCACAAACGGCTTCGGAACATCCTTCCTGAATGCCACTATGACTCGATCCGGAAGAACGGTCAAAGATCCGAGAGAGAGGGCCATGTCATCCAGATATTTCTGATGGTACTGGCTGACGACGAGCCGAAGCTCGACGTGGCAGCCAGCCCTAATCGGAAGGTCGATGACTCCTGACTTTCGATCGAGTCTGTACGCCTGGTTCTCCGCTTTCATCATCAGACGCTTGACATAGGGGATTCTGCGGGTGACACCTTCCCGAACGCGCTTGCGATGGTTCTTGAGGATGCCACAGGCCACTTCGAACGCCGATACCAGATGCTGAGCATACATCCTTGGATGTTGTTCGCGGAAATCCTTGTACGCGATCTTGGCCAGGCCGTTCCTGGACGTGACCCGCGCTTGAAGACCTGCTCGGATCGCATTGTTGACGGCCAATCTGAAGTCTTCAAGCAGGAACTTCGCTTCGGTTGGAAGGTCCGAGTCCAGGTAGAAGACGACTCCTTTGACCAGCATCTCATCCTTGACGATGACCGGCATATTATGCTTCTCTGACTACATGTAGCGATCGAGTGACGATATTCGCGCTCGGAGACGTCTTCGTCACCCGAACTGTTCCAGAGCCGTCCGACCAAAAGGTTTAAGGATATAACGCAGTTTCCGCTCCGACGAGAGATAAAGGTAAATGCACTACTGCGAGCAGCGAAGGAAATCTTTGTGATTTGAAGCCTCGCTGGCAGCGTGTTTATCGCAAACATGCGAGTGAGTCAAATGCAGTCGAGCGATTCTAAGGAGAGCGTTAGAGAGGTAGTTGTACCTGGAGAACTTCTCGCGATATCTAGCAAGAAGGCCGGGATTGGAACATATTCGGAGGGAGGCAAGATATTCGCCTCCCAATTGGGCATCAAGACCGTCAGGCCTGATTCGATAAGCGTCGTGCCCTTGGCGGGGCAGTACATCCCAGTGAGGGGAGACCTCGTCGTGGGCAAGATCGTTGACGTAGGAGCCTCCAACTGGCTAGTGGACATAAACTCGCCGTATCCGTCTCCATTGCATGTGAACGAGGTTCCTTGGAGGGTCGAATTCGGCGAGACTCGCAAGTTCATGACCGTTGGAGATATCGTGCTCCTCATGATCGTCGGCGTGGACGAGACGAAGAGGATACAGGTCTCGATGCAGGAGCACGGCCTAAGGAAACTCACGGGCGGAATGGTCATGGAAATCTCTCCGTCCAAGGTCCCGAGAGTCATTGGCAAGAACGGCTCCATGATCCAGATGCTGAAGAACATGACTAGCTGCCGGATATATGTGGGGCAGAACGGAAGGATCTGGATCGACGGTGAGCTGGATAGTATCGTAAAGGCTGTGCATGCGATACGGATGATCGAGGATGAAGCGCACAGCCAAGGACTGACCGAGAAGGTCAAAATACTCCTGGAGAAAAGCTCCGGGACAGGAGCGTGAAGTGAATGGGTGGAACACCTACGGATCTCAAGCTGATTGATGAGAATGGCCGGAGACTAGACGGCCGGATGCCAGACGAGATGAGGCCTCTGAAGATAGAAGCTGGCGTGCTGAAGCGTGCGGACGGCTCGGCATATGTGGAATGGGGTTTGAACAAGGTCATGGCAGCGGTCTACGGACCGAGGGAATGCCATCCGAGGCATATGCAGAACCCAGAGAGGGCTCTCGTGCAGTGTCACTACAACATGGCATCGTTCTCCGTCGACGACCGTAAGAGGCCCGGACCGGACAGAAGGTCCCACGAGATATCCAAGATAATCTCAGAGGCGCTGACTCATGTCGTATTCACTGAATACTTCCCGAGGACATCGATCGATGTGTACATCGAGGTGCTCCAGGCGAACGCTGGCACAAGGTGCGCCGGCTTAACGGCTGCATCAGTGGCGCTCGCTGACGCGGGAGTACCGATGAGGGACATCGTGGCTTCGTGCGCTGCTGGCAAGGTCGCGGACACCATAGTCCTAGACCTGGGAAAGGAAGAAGACAACTTCGGCCAGGCGGACATCCCAGTCGGATATGTTCCCAGGACCGGGGAAATAGTCCTTCTCCAGATGGATGGGGACCTCACCAACGAAGAGTTTGACAAGGGTCTCCACATGGCCGTAGAGGCGTGCAAGAAGATATCGGACCTCCAGCGGGACGCGCTCAAGAGGAGATACTCTGCGAGGACCCAGGATACGGAAATCGGCTCCACGGAACGCTCGGAGGCGGTGTAGATGGCAAAGGATATTGTGGCCGATCTCAAGAGGGATTACATATCGAAGCTTCTGGCAAAGGGCCAGCGAGTCGACGGTAGGAGATTCGACGAGATGCGCCCGTTGACCATCGAGACGAACTTCATCGGCTCGGCCGAGGGTTCAGCTAGGGTCAAACTTGGAAACACAGATGTAGTGGTGGGCGTGAAACTCATCGCGGGAGAGCCGTTCCCGGACACTCCGAACACCGGAGTGCTGACGACGAACGCCGAGCTGATACCGATGGCTAGCGACACATTCGAATCAGGACCGCCTGACCAGGAGTCCATCGAGGTGGCGAGGGTTATCGACAGAGGCATCAGGGAGGGACACGCGGTCGACATGACCAAGCTCTGCATGGTACCGGGCAAAGAGGTCTGGATCATGTTCGTCGATGTGCACGTGCTCGACTACGACGGCAACCTGTTCGACGCTGCAAACATCGGCGCGAACGCTGCTTTTAAGGGCACAATCGTGCCTGCGAAGAGAGCCGGCAAAGGCGAGGACTATCCGTTGCCCGTCCTGCACCAGCCAATCTCGATTACAGCAGTCAAGATCGATGGGAAGATACTCGTAGACCCGACCCACGACGAGGAGAGGGTCGCAGACGCGAGGCTTACCGCGGCTACCATAGAGAACGGGAACCTGTGCGCGATGCAGAAGGGCCTCCACGGAGCGTTCACAATGGAAGAGGTATTCAAGGTCGTCGAGATATCGAGGAGAATCGGAGCCGAGGTTCGCTCGAAGCTCTGAGGGACGGAGATATCATGTCCAAGAGAACGAAGAAGGTCGGCACATCCGGAAGATTCGGCCCGCGATACGGAGTCAGGGTCAGGAAGCGCATAGCAGACGTCGAGGCCGAGACCAAGGGAAGGCACGAATGCCCGGTCTGCCACGGCGTGACGCTTGGCCGGAGCGCGACCGGCATCTGGATCTGCAGACGCTGCGGTGCCAAGATGGCCAGCAGCTCGTACATGCCCACTCCTCCAGCTGCAGTCAGACGCGAACTCGCGGAAGTGCTGGCGAAGGCCGAGGGCAAGGAAGAGACGGTCGCACAGAAGGATGAAGAGACCGAGGATGCCGCTGTCGAAGAGCCTGTGAAAGCAGAGAAGGCCAAGAAACCGAAGAGGAAGGTCAAGAAGAAGGAGTAGATGACATGTACAAGTGCTCGAAGTGCAAAGAGCCCGTGAGGACGAACGTGAACACGGTCGGCCTGCAATGCGAGAAGTGCGGCTCGAAGGTCTTCTACAAAGAGAGACCGAACGTGAGGAAGTCGATCAAGGGCAGATGACTTTGACCAGCAGGGCTGAACTGACCGTAAAGACCGCGCGACCGGACGTCGTCGCTGGAGCTCTCTCGCCTGAGCTTGCGGAGAAGATCCCGAGGACGAAGGTCGCCGTGGAGAAACGGGACGGCGAAGTGCGGATCGTCATCGAGGCCGACGACCAAAACGCCCTGAGGGCGGCCCTGAACTCATATATCAGATGGACAAATGTAGCAGAGGAGACGGCGAAGGAGGCAGGAAGGAGATGATGGACAACATACCACCGAAGGTCCAGAACCAGATAGCTCAGTTCCAGCAACTGACTCAGCAAATCCAGATGGTCACGACCCAGAAGATACAACTCGAGGCGCAGGTGAGGGAGCTGGAGAAGACCGTCCAGGAACTCGAGAGGGTGACCGAGGAGTCGGCAGTGTTCAAGAATGTAGGCTCGCTATTGATACAAGTCAAGGACAAGCCCGCGCTTGTGACCGAACTCAAGGAGCAGAAGGAGACCGCGGAGGTCCGCGTCAAGACCCTCGACAGACAGGACAAGCACTTGAGGGAGAGGCACAAGAGTCTGCAGGACCAGATAACCCAGGCGCTCCAGGCACCAGCTCCTGCGAAGTCAGCGCCCGAGGTCGACGAGATGTAATCTCGAAAACAAGTTCATACTCCCGAAGGCGTTTCTTCTTCGAGAGTCTAGCATCTATTTTATAGGTCATTCGTTCTGACATCCATTCGTGCTTTCCAGCATAGCCGCGGAATTGTTAAAAGACGGGGGCACCCTCATCCTGCTTCACGGGAACGCCGACGCAGACGCAGTCGCGAGCGCGTTCGCGGTCCAACAGTCGTTCCCTGACGTCACCATCGGAGTCCCTGGCGGACTTGACAGGGTCTCCAAGGTTCTCGCCCAAACGCTGGACATCAAGACGACGGAGGATGTGGCGAGAGTCACGCGGAAGAGGCTCCTGATACTCGACACATCTGGACCGGAGCAGCTGAACGGCGACTTCAACCTCTCGAATGCGATCGTGGTCGACCACCATGCGAAGAACACGAAATGGGAACACGCGTTGATGTATCACTGCGACGACACCAAGAGCTCTTGTTCTGAGATTGTCTTCGAACTCCTCAAATCAGCAGGAAAGAAGCCGACCAAGGAGTCTGCGCTCGCCCTCTTGTTCGGGATATTGACTGACTCTGGCTACTTCAAGTTCGCGAGACCCAACACGCTGGTGACCTTCTCCGAGCTGATGGGCACTCACAAGATCCAGATGGACGAGGCGATGGGCCTTGTCGACGTGGAGACGGACATATCCGAGAGGATATCCCAGCTGAAGGGAGCGCAGAGGCTGAAGTACTGGAAGGTCGGGGAGCACATCGTGGCCGTGTCGCAAGGGAGCGCATTCGAGGCATCTGTCTGCAAAGCGTTGCTATTTCTGGGCGCGGACATAGCATTCGTTGGATCGCAGAGAGGAGAGCATTTCAGAATAAGCGCGCGTGCCACTCAGGCGATGGTCAGAAAGGGGATACATCTCGGGAAGCTTCTGGGTGGAGTCGGCTCTGAGACCACCAACGGAGGCGGTGGTCATCCGGGCGCCGCGGGACTGACTGGCACAGGCGACGTGGAGGCAATACTCAACATATCACTGGAGAACGCGCTCAAGCTGCTGCGAAAGATGTGATCATCGGGTGACTGAGAGCTCCTTCACCCTGCTAAGGTTCTTCGGATTCTTCTCGAAGTACTCTCTCACGGGTTGTAGAATGGTGGAGATGGAATCCGCAGCACCGTTCTTCAGATCCTGAGCGTGGAGTTTGCCTCCAACATATGCTGTCTGCAGTTCCTCGAAAGAGGCGAAGTCTATCGGCCCGCCGTACTTGGCAGGTCGATCGATGTGTATCGAGCCGAGCTTCGGAAACGCGATGAGCCTCATCATGTCGATGATTGGGTTGCCTTCTGTCTCGGCTGGGCAGAATGCGTTCTTGATCTTCTTGGATATCTCCTGCGGCGAGTCGTGGAGGAAGACCGCGCTGTTCGGATTGCTCTTGGACATCTTGGCTTCGACTGGGTCCATACGGCCTCCACCCAGTAGGCTCACCAGCAATGGTGTGTGCAGCGCGATCGGCTTCTTCCACTTGAGCTTCTCCGCGGCATCTCTTGCCAACATATGAGCCCTTCGCTGGTCCATGCCTGCGAGCGCGATGTCCACACCGAGTTCGAAGATGTCGGCAGCCTGCATCGGAGGGTACATCACCTTGGATGCATCGATCTCCGCCTCGTCCTCAGTCCTGCCCATTATGGTCATGGCCCGCCTGACGCGCATCAACGAGCTGGCCTTGGCGATCCGGATGAATTTCTCCCAGTAGCTGGAGTGGTTGATGAGATCGCTGGCCCAAACGAATTTCGCTGAGTCCTTGACGCCCAGCGCGGTGAAGCATTCCTTCAGATACTCTCCACATACACGGATGTTGTCGATCTTCCCGCCGAGCTTGTCGTTGATGAGCGCGTGCCAATCAGCCAAGAAGATTATCATCTCGACTCCGGCGTTCTGAAGATCAATTATCTTGCTGGCAGTAATGATCTGCCCGGCATGGACGAGACCGCTCGGCTCGTAGCCGATGTATGCAGATGGTTTTGAGTTGGTCTCAAAAAGGGCCCTTAGCTCCTCGGAAGTGACAATCTCGAGAGCGTTTCTGGAAGCTAGCGCAATCCTGGAATCGATGTCCATTGCCGTGCCCTCTCCCGATAGAAGAGTGCACAGGAAAAAGCTTTGTGACGAGGGACGAGAAGGAAAACGTTAAGAAGGGCACAGGTATTAGGACTAGTCCCACTCGGGGATTCACAAGGGGGAGCGCATGAAGGTTTCAGCTCTGCGGAATGGCAAGATGATCATAAAAGTGTCTGATGTCAAAGATGTCGCCGGAGAGGGTATCAGAATCTCCGAGGAATTCTACTATGAGCTGGACAGAGAAGTCCATGAGATGATCGAGAGCGCCGCACGAAGAGCAAAGAAGAACGGCAGAAGAACGCTGAAACCGTACGACTTGTGATAGCGCATCTCCGGTATGCACATGCGAGAGAATGAGAAACCCGAGCAAAGGTCTCGAAGCAGATATAGGGACCAAGACCATGCTGTTTCTGTTTGGCGAGAGAAGGAATCCGTAGAGGGCAAGCTTACGGATGCCGGTGTTGCGATTCTGCAGACTTCTGGATGCAGACACTCTCACACAGGTGGATGCTCGATGTGCGGATACAACATCGACTCGAGCAAGGACATAACGCAGCAGAACATCACGAAACAGTTCGACAGCGCAATGGATCAACTGGATGGAATCAGCTTCCTCAAGATCTACACTTCAGGGTCGTTCTTGGATGAATGCGAAATCACCCCTGATACATCGGACCACATACTGAAGAGATGCGCGGACACGAATCTCAGACTCCTCTTCGAATCAAGGCCCGAGTATGTTACAACAGAACGGCTGGACCATATGCTTGCCATCCACGATGACCTCGAGATCGCACTCGGCCTGGAGAGCGCGAACGACAATGTCCTGAGGTACTCCATCAACAAGGGCTTCACCGTCGGAGACTACGAGAAGGCGACTGCCGTCTTGAACGCGAAAGGAATCGATGTGAGAACCTATGTCCTGCTGAAGCCGCCGTTCCTCACGGAGTCTGAGGCGATTGAGGACGCAAAGGCGACGATCGCCTTTGCAGCCAAATCGAGCAAGACAATCTCATTGAACCCGGTGAACGTTCAGAAGGGAACCCTGGTCGAGAGGCTGTGGAGAAACTGGGCATACAGATCTCCGTGGCTCTGGAGCGTTCTGAAGGTGCTTCGCGAATCGGACATGAAAGGCAAGAAGTTGATATGCGACCCCACGGGCGGAGGGAAGGAGAGAGGAGCTCACAACTGCGGCAAGTGCGACGAAGTGATCCTCGACTCCATCAGGGCGTACTCCACGACCCAGGACAGATCACGGCTGGGCTCGCCCGAGTGCGACTGCAGGGAGACATGGGAAAGCATCATCCACGTGGAGAACTACGTTATGGGAGGGACCGCCGACCTCCAAAGGTTTTTTCGCCCAACCAGAAGCGGGCTGTAGTCATGGACGACAAGCTGGCGCCACAAGTGAGAGCTGCGTCTACAATCAGCTGACAATCACTCCGGGAAGGTCGTCCACGCTTGGACGGTCAGCGGATTCAGCTGATCGAAGTGGTGTGTCCACGAGAATTGGACACTTCCGCCAGGCTGGATGAGACCCGCTGGCACATAGAACGATTCGTTCCCGTATCCTGTGAACACCTTGATGTAGACACTAGGGTTGCCAGGGGCGGTGCCATCATTGGAGACCTCTCCATAGACGGTTACTGTCCCTGGGCCGGGGGCATAGCTGCCCCCATCGTCCATATCCGTGGTGAAGGCCAGATTCGAGTTGTACCTGGGGCTCCTGACGTAAGGGCTCGTGATAGCAGCGAAGATGATGAAGCCGAACAGAAGGGCGGCGATGACGATCGGAATGATTAGCCATACACGCTTCTTCTTCGGAGGCGTTGCAGGAAGACCGACTGGGGCTCCACCTACGGCAATTCCGAATTGTGCACCACATTTCTCACAGAATATACTCGCAGGGGGAGTCTCAGACCCACACTTAGGACATATCATGCAACCATCCCTCAGTAGCTAACCCATTTCGCATCTATTTACCTCTATTGTCGTTCTCCTTCCACGGGGGAATTGATGTGGCATCGAACCCGGACCGGGAAAGGTTTTTCAGGAAGCAGTGAGCTTAATCCTCCGAAGGTGCGCCGATGCAGGAGTACGAAATCCGAAAAGGGCTCCAGGAGAATCTCCAGCCCGAGAAGCTGAAGACGCTGATGCAAGAGGCATTCGGCAACGTCCAGGAGAAAGATGGCAAGTTCGTCTCTTCGTTCGGAGCATTGAAGGAACTCAACGCCTGGCCGTCGAAGGAGAGTCTCGCAGTTGAGACGAAGACGGACCCATCTGTCGGAAATGACGTCGCGCAGAACACCATCAAAGCCTACAACACTTTTCTCGAGAAGGCGACGGGATACACCGCCAAGGAGAGGGGCAAGCGCGCTCAGAAGAAAGCTAAGGAAGGCAAGCCCTGAGTGCTGGACAAGCGGTCACGTTTATATATCAGCAGCCCATTCGGCGAGTTGCGATACCTGAGGCGGTATCGGCCAGACGCCGTATGGGCAATGCCTCTAGAGCATCCCAACACAAGCGCTGAAACATGTTTTCAGGCGCTTACGAGGCGTCACGGCCGAGAAGCAGTGCCAATGGGACGCTGTGCTCGATCACTCGAGGACTCACAGCTAGGTCTATCGATTCGAGACGAGGGATAGCTATGCCAACCACAAGACGTCCAAGAAAGGGCTCGATGGGCTACTCACCAAGGAAGAGAGCCGACAGCATAACCGCCAGAATCTCGACATGGCCCGAGGGAGGCGATGGCGCGAAGCTCCAGGGTTTTGCCGGATACAAGGCTGGGATGACTCACGTGTTCATAGTGGACTACCGACCGAGGAGCACCACAGCGGGACAGGAGATCCAGGTGCCGGTGACCGTGTTGGAGGTCCCGCCCATGAAAGTCTGCGCGATCCGATTCTACCAGGACACGTCCTATGGAAGGAAGGCGATAGGAGAGGTCTGGTCCAAGAACATCGACAAGGAACTCGCCAGAAGGCTCCCGATCCCGAAGAACTACGACGAGAAGGCAGGCTGGACCGAGGTTCAGAGACTCGAGTACGACGATATTCGCGCTCTGGTCTATACCCAGCCCGTCCTCGTCACCGGTCTGCCCAAGAAGAAGCCTGAACTCATGGAGATCAGAGTCGGAGGCGGCAAGATGGAGGACAGACTGAACTACGCGAAGGGCGTCCTGGGCAAGCCCGTCACGATCAATGACTTCACCAAAGAAGGCGAGATGATCGATGTGGCGTCCATAACCAAAGGCAAGGGATGGCAGGGCGTCACGAAGAGGTGGGGCACGAAACTCCTGATGCACAAGAACAGCAAGCACAGGAGGCTCATAGGAACGCTCGGCACCAAGAGGCCGAACTATGTGAGGTCGACCGTCCCACAGGGGGGCCAGAGAGGATTCCACCAGAGGACCGAGCTCAACAAGCGTGTCCTGAAGATCGGCGACAAGGGCGCCGAGATAACGCCTAAGGGAGGTTTCCTCCACTACGGCGATGTGAAAAACAGCTATGTGATACTCCACGGAACTGTGCCCGGACCCTCAAAGAGGATTGTGCGCCTGAGGGAGCCCGTCCGGACGACGGGGATAAAGCTCACCGAACCCCCTCAATTGACGTTCATATCGATTGAATCAAAACAGGGAGTGTGAGTTCATGGCAGAGAAGAAAGTCAAGAAGATAAAGGCGGAAGAGGAAGTGCCGAAAACCACTCCCGGGAAGCTCAATGTATACGATCTCGAGGGCAAGGTCACGGGAGAAACCGTCCTCCCCGAGATATTCAAGATAGAGTACAGGCCCGACATCATAAGAAGGGCCGTGACCGCGATAGAGGCGAACGCGAGGCAGCCCTACGCACCTTCGCCCACAGCAGGTATGCGCCATTCAGTGTCCACCTGGGGCAAGGGCAGAGGAGTGTCCAGAGTCCAGAGACTGATGGGAAGCTCGACTGCCGCCCAATCGCCGAACAACGTCGGAGGCAGGCGCGCGCACCCGCCGAAGGTCGAGAAGGACCTTGGCAAGAAGATCAACAAGAAGGAGCTGATGCTCGGGAAGCTCGGGGCGCTGCGGGCGACGAGCGAGGCAGTGCTCGTCAAGGCCAGAGGCCACAAGTTCGACGAGAAGCTGACCGTTCCGATCATTGTCAAGGACGACTTCGAAGACATCAAGAGCACGCAGGAGGCAGTGAAGGCACTGTCGTCCATAGGCGTATATGATGATGTCCGGAGAGCAATAGACGGAAAGAACATCAGGGCCGGCAGGGGCAAGATGAGGGGCAGGAGATACAGGATCCCCAGAAGCCTGCTCGTGGTCGTCTCAAAGGAGTGCAAGGGCGGGAGAAGCGTCAGGAATCTCCCTGGCATCGACGTCGTGACTCCGAATGCGCTCAACGCTTCCGTGCTCGCGCCAGGCGGAGCGCCTGGGAGGCTAATGCTCGTCTCTGAGAGCGCGCTCGTCACCATAGGAGGCTGGAAGAGATGAGACGCCGCACGATCATTCTGCATCCGTATGTTACAGAGAAGACCATGAACTCGATGTCAGGAACTCCATCTCAGGACCTGAAGGACGGGAACAAGCTGGAGTTCGTCGTCCGCAAGACCGCCACCAAACCCGAGATCAAGAGGGCATTCGAGGAGAGGTTCGAGGCGAAGGTGGAGAAGGTCAACGTCAAGTTGATGGGGGACGGCAAGCACGCGATCATCAAACTGAAGGAGGGCTACTCTGCCGAGGACATCGGCATGAGGATAGGCATATTCTGAGGCGGTGCTGACATGGGAAAGAGATTGATCACACAGAGAAGGGGACGAGGTTTTGGCAGATACAAGTCCCCGAGGCATCTCAGGTTCACGGACGCCACTCACCCGAGGCTAAGGGAGAGCAACGGCACGATACTCGACATCGTCCATGAGCCTGGGAGGATAGCCCCGATCGCAAAGGTCCAGTACGGTGAGACCGAACACTTCATGATCGCGCCCGATGGGCTCATGGTCGGCCAGGAAATCACTTTCGGCGCTCGGGGAGCAGTCGAGGCTGGCAACACGATGCCCGTTGGAAATCTTCCCGAGGGTACGGTCGTCTACAACATCGAGTCGCAGCCAGGGGACGGCGGCAAGTTCGCAAGGACCGCTGGCACCGCAGCGACCATCGTCTCGCACGGCGCGAAGACCGCCCTGCTGATGCCATCTGGCAAGTTCAAGGAGGTCGACCACAAGTGCTTGGCGACAGTCGGACTCGTGGCAGGCGGCGGACACAAGGACAAACCGTTCGCGAAGTCCGGCAAGAAGTTCTGGGCATACAGCGCGAAGGCGAAGGCGTACTTCAAGGTCAAAGGCGTAGCAATGAACCCCGTCAACCACCCGCACGGTGGCGGTGGCCACCCGCACGTTGGTACACAGTCCAGCGTAGGCAGGAACACACCGCCGGGCAGGAAGGTCGGCAGGCTTGCACCACAGAGGAAGAAGAGGAAGGTGTGATGAATGGCCGATGAGAAGAAGGGAGATGCAGCTCAGAAGCCGGGTGCCAAGGCTCCGGCAGACAAAGCGGGAGCCAAGCCAGCAGCGCCTGGAGCGAAGCCAGCAGCAGGTGCCAAACCTGCGGCGGGTGCAAAGCCGGCAGCTGCCACCGCGCCAGCTGTCGCTCCTGTGGCCGGACCTGCTCCAGCGCCTGAGAAGAAGATCAAGCCCTCCGCGAGACACCAGGGATCGGCAAAGGCTGCCAGAAGGAAGATGAGGAAGAAGAAGAGCCAGATCCAGGCAAGGAGGAAGAAGGAGTTCACGTACAGGGGTCACACGATGGATGAGCTCCTGAAGCTGCCGTTCGCCGATATCATCGAGCTCTTGCCAGCAAGGGCGCGCAGGACATACATCAGGGGCCTGAACACCGAGCAGGAAGCGTTCGTTCGGAGGCTGAGAGCTTCGGACGGACCTGTCAGGACACACAGACGGGAGATCCCTGTCCTGCCCGAATTCGTAGGCAAGATGGTCCACGTATACAACGGCAAGGAGTTCTCACCGGTCTCCATAAAGGCCGAGATGATCGGGCACGCGCTCGGCGAGTTCGCGATGACGAGGAAGGCAGTAAGGCACTCTGGCCTTGGCGTAGGTGCCACCAGATCGTCCAAGTTCATGCCACTCAAGTGAGGGAGGCCGAAAACAATGGGATACACACAGGAGACGGACCCGGAGACGACCTCTAGAGCCCTCGGCAAGGAGTTCAGCGTATCGCCGAAGCACTGCAGGGAGGTCTGCAAGATGCTGAAGGGGATGAAGGTGGATGACGCGAAGAAGTACCTGAAAGGTGTCATCGACATCGAGATCGCTGTCCCCTACACAAGATTCAAGATGTACGCGAACCCGAAGCCGAAGATCGGCCCGGGGAGGTACCCGAAGAAGGCCGCGAAGGCGATCCTGAGGGTGCTGGAGAGCGCCCAGTCCAATGCCGAGTACAAGGGCCTCGAATCGGACAACATGAAGGTCAAGGTTGCTGCCGCCCACAGAGGCAGGATTGAGAAATCGTACATGCCGAGGGCGCAGGGGAGAAGCACACCCTGGAACGAGCAGACGACCAACATAGAGATCGTGCTGGAGGAGATCAAGGCGTCCTAGGACTGCCTGATGGAGGGACCAAGATGGCAAGCGAGAGAAAGTTCGTCACCGAGAACATCCGGAGAACCCTGTTGAAGGAATACCTGATGAGCAGGGTAGGCAGGGCTGGATTCGGAGGGCTGGACGTCCAGAGGACACCCATGGGCACGAGGGTCACGCTCATCTGCGAAAGACCGGGCCTGGTTATCGGCAGAAGGGGGGAAGCAATCAAGAGCCTCACACGCGCGATCGAAGAGGACTTCAACTTCAACAACCCGCAGATCGAGGTTCAGGAGGTCGATAACCCCAACCTGAACGCGCAGATCATGGCTGAGAAGTTGGCGAACGCGCTCGAGCGAGGCTGGCACTTCAGAAGGGCGGGCCATTCGACAGTCCGGAGGATTATGGACAACGGCGCGAGAGGTTGCCAGGTCATAATCTCCGGCAAGCTCACGGGTCAGAGACACAGGACCGAGAAGTTCAAGGAAGGGCACATAAAGTATTGCGGCGAGGCGAAGCTGAACTTTATGCACCAGGGCTTTTGTGCCGCGAAGCTGAAGCCCGGGATCATAGGCGTCACCGTTCAAATCATGGATCCGAACGCGAGGCTGCCAGACGAGATCGACATCATCCCACCGGCAGCTGAGCCCACACCGGCGCCAGGGGCACCGGTCGCTCCGACGGCGGATGGCAAGGTGGATGAGCAGAAGGCCGCAGAGGCATTGGAAGAGCTGAAGAAAGCCGCCGCTGGGGAAACGCCTGAGAAACCAAGGAAGCCGAGGGCCAGGAAGAAGGATGGCGAGGCCGTACCGGCTGGACCGCAGGGAGCGGCCGTTCCGGGCGAAGAGAAGAAGCCTGCCAGAAAGCGGAAGAAGAAGGAGACAGGAGCTCCTGCCACTGAGGCCATCACCCCAGCCCCAACTCAAGCGATGACATCACCAGAGCCAAAGCCGTTGGCCGAGGCCACCGAGAAGAAAGAGCCGGAGAAGAAGGCCGAGCCGGCTGAAGAGAAGAAGGAGGCATGAACGGATGGCGCTGCTGAGGTCGAAGGAGATCAGGGCGATGCGGCCCGAGGACATCAAGGCGAAATTCAAGGAGCTCAGCGACGAGCTCATGCACGAAAGGGGCATCGCTGCAATGGGTGGCGCGCCCTCGAGCCCGGGGAAGATCAGAGCCCTGAGGACGAACGTCGCCAGGATTCATACTATCACACGCGAGCTCGAAGTGGCGGCGGCCGTGAAGGCTGGCGCGAAGAAGCCCGCGAAAGAAGAGAACGCAAAGAAAGAAGACAAGAAAGAGGAACCGAAACCCAAGGTGAAAAAGGAGAAGGCTGAGAAGCCGAAGAAGGAGGAGAAGACGTAATGGCGGGAATATGCTCGGTGTGTGGACTACCAGAAGAGCTGTGCATGTGTGAGCAGATAGCGAAGGAACAGCAGAAGATCAGGATACTCACGGACACCAGACGCTACGGAAAGGTCGTGACTGTTGTCGAGGGAATAGACGACACGGACATAGACCTGGACGACCTCGCAAGGAAACTCAAGACCAGATGCGCCGCCGGCGGCACTGCCAAGGAGGGCAGGATAGAGTTGCAGGGCGACCACAAGAAGAAGGTCAAAGAGGTCCTCGAGGAACTGGGGTTCTCCGTGGAGTGAAGGTAGCCGAGCATGAGTTTGGGAGATTTCCGGAGACGGGAGCTGATCGGGCTTGAGGTGGAGATCCTTGAATCGACCTGCGGCCAGCACCTTGGGGTCAAGGGAAAGGTCGTGGACGAGACGAGGAACACTCTGCTGATCGAGCAGGACGGGCGGGTGAAGACGATTCCCAAGGACTGCTGCAAGTTCAGGTTCGTGGAGGGCTCACAGACACACATCGTCTCCGGCAAGGAAATCAAGTTCAGACCTGAGGACAGGATCAAGAAAGTACGGTAGGGTGAGATGCGATGGCAGAGAAGGTCAAGAAGACGACGAAGCCCGGCGTCAGGGACATAGGGCTCGATGTAGAGGCGCCCAAGGGCATGTGCAAGGACAACCACTGTCCATACCATGGGCAGTTGCCAGTCAGGGGCACGGTCCTGAGCGGCACAGTCGTGTCGGCGAAGATGCAGGGCACGGTCGTCATACAGAGGGAGTACATGAGGTACATCCCCAAGTTCGAGAGATACGAGAAGAGGACCAACAAGTACCTGGCTCACGCACCCCCCTGCCTTCAGACGAAGCTCGGGGACGAGGTCCGCATCATGGAATGCAGGCCGCTGAGCAAGAGAGTATCATACGTAGTCATAGAGAACAAACAGTAGGTGGTCGCGATGAAAGGCATTCCAGGAAGACAAACAAGGGGCATACCGACCGGCGCGAGGCTGGACTGTATCGACAACACAGGAGCGAAGATCGTCCAGGTCGTCAGCGTTCCGAACTACCACGGCACCAAGAGACGGTACCCGAACGCGGCCCTCGGAGAGATGATGGTCATCACTGTCAAGAAGGGCTCCCCGGAGACGAGGAAGCAACTGTTCAGGGCGGTAATCGTGCGCCAGAAAAGGGCGTTCAGACGGCCAGAGGGCACGATGGTTCAGTTCGAGGACAACGCGGTGGTCCTCGTGACAGAGACTGGAGAGACGAAGGGAACCGATATCAAAGGACCAGTTGCGCGAGAAGCGGCTGAGAGATGGCCAAGGATCGCGGCGACGGCCTCGATGATAGTGTGAGGGGCGAGCGAGAATGACATCGAGCACGAAGGCCAGGAAGCAGAGGAAGGCGAGAGCGAACGCACCGCTTCACAAGAAGAAGAGGATGGTGTCCGCGCACCTGGATTCTGCCCTCATGAAGGAGTACAACGTCCGATCAGTAGGGGTCCGCAAGGGAGACACGGTGCGGGTCATCAGAGGTGACAAGGACTTCAAGGTGTCTGAGGCCAAGGTAGCCAACGTCGACCTCAAGCACATGAAGCTCATAATCGAGAACATCACCATTCCGAAGGCCGATGGCACGCAGAAGCCGAAGCCGGTCGATCCCTCGGACGTCCTGTTGACCAAACTTGACCTGTCCGACCCCTGGAGAAAGGAGAAACTGGACAGCCTCAAGGGAGCGTGATTTGCGATGAAGAAACACATCAAAAGGATGGCAGCGCCGAAGAGCTGGGCGGTTCCCAGGAAGACGAGCCACTGGATCACGAAGCCGAGCCCAGGCCCGCACGGAACCCACGAATCGATTCCGCTCCTTGGGGTCGTCAGGGACATGCTCAAGCTGTGCGACAACTCGAGAGAGGCGAGGTTCATCATCGGCAGCAGGACCATCGCGGTGGACGGAAAGATCGTCACGAACTACAAGTTCCCGGTCGGGCTCATGGATGTCGTAACCGTCCTCAAGACGAAGCAGAGCTTCAGAATGCTGATCGACTACAAGGCGAAGCTCCAGCTGATTCCCATCGACGATAGCGAGAAGGACTGGAAGCTCGCGAGGGTCGATGACAAGAAGGTCGTGAGGAAGGGCAAGGTGCAGCTGAACATGCACGACGGCAGATGCATCCTCCTTCCCAAGGACGAGTACAGGACGGGCGATGTGCTCAAGATCGAGCTGCCGTCCCAGAAGATCATGAAGGCGTTCAAGCTGGACAAGGGGAGCATCGCGTTCCTGGTAGGGGGATCGCACCCAGGCTCGGTCCAGATCATAGAGAGCTACCAGATCAAGAGAGGGTCGGCCCCGAACCTGGTGACATTCAAGGAGGGCTTCGAGACCGTGAAGGAGAACGTCTTCGTCATCGGCGACAAGGCCCCGGAGATCAAGCTGCTGGAGGCGAAGGCCGCATGACCAACAAGATGATGGACATCCGGCTCGAGAAGGCCGTCATCAACATAGGCGTTGGCGACGCGGGCGAGAGACTCGTCAAAGCGGAAAAGGTCCTGAAGATGGTCACGGGCAGGAAACCCGTTCGGACCACCGCAAAGACCACCAACAGGGACCTTGGGATCAGAGAGGGCATGCAGATAGGATGCAAGGTCACGCTCCGAGGCAAGGATGCAGAGGAGTTCGTGAAGAAGGCCTTCTGGATCAGGGAGAACAGGATCGCGAACTACTCGTTCGACCCCGAGGGGAATTTTTCGTTCGGGATACAGGACTACACGGATTTCCCGGGGATGAAATACGACCCTGAGATAGGGATATTCGGCCTCGATGTGACGACGGCCATAGGCCGACCCGGAAGAAGGGTGCAGAAGAGGAAGATGATGCGAACGAAGCTTCCCAAGCACCACAGGGTGACCAAGAAGGAAGGCATGCAGTTCGTCAAAACGAAGTTCGGTGTGGAGGTGGTCGATTGAAGCCCAAGAAGAAGTTCGGAAGAACCGTCGGATGCACCAGGTGCGGAAGGAAGAGGGGCATCATACGAAGGTACGGAATGCATCTGTGCAGGCAGTGCTTCAGGGAGATCGCGCCACACATCGGTTTCAGGAAGTACTCATGAGGTGAGATGACATGCAACAGGATACTCTAAACGATGCGATGGCAGTCATCAAGAACGCGGAGCGGGTCGGCAAGGGTGAGTGCACGGTCCGCCCGTCGTCTAAGCTTGTTGGCCGCGTGCTCAAGGTCATGCAGGAGAGCGGCTACATCAGGCAGTTCGAGCTCGTCGAGGACGGGAGGAGCAGGATATTCAGGGTCGCGCTCTCAGGCCAGATAAACGATTGCGGAGTCATCAGGCCAAGATACTCCGTCAAAGTGGCCGATCTCGAGAAGTACGAAGCCAGGTATCTGCCCGCGCAAGACTTCGGCGTTCTCATACTCACGACGACCAAAGGCGTCGTGACTCATATGGAAGCAAAGAAAGGAGGCGTCGGCGGAAAGCTGCTGGCGTTCGTCTACTGAGGTGTTCACAATGCGACTAGGTTTTCTGAAGGACGAGATCGAGGTCCCCGAGAAGGTCCATGTCACGCTTGACGGAGGTGTCGTCAAGGTCAAGGGACCCCAGGGGGAGATCTCGAAGAGACTCTCCCACCCGAGGGTGAAGCTCGAGATGAAGGGAAAGCACGTCGTTATCTCGAGCGAGATGCCCAGAAAGAAGGAGAAGGCGCTCGTGGGCACTTACGGCGCGCACATAAGGAACATGTTCGTGGGAGCGACCACAGGGTTCGAGTACAAGATGAAGATCGTATACGCTCACTTCCCGATCAAGACCGCGATCAAGGGAGACACTTTCGTTATCGAGAACTTCCTTGGGGAAAAGAGCCCGAGGAAGACTAAGATACTGGGTGCCACCAAGGTCACGATAAAGGGAGACCAGGTGCTGCTGAACGGCCCCAACGTCGAGGACGTGGGGCAGACCGCTGCGAACATCGAACGAGCCACCAAGATCAAAGGGTTCGACCCGAGGGTCTTCCAGGATGGCATCTACATCATCGAGAAGCCGGGGAGGTGAACGCGTTGGCAGAGAAGAAACCAGCACACCAAGACGAATTCATGAAACTCCACATGTTCAAGGAGGAGTATATTCCGAAGCTCGAGGCCATTGGCATCAAGTCGCCGAAGGAACTCGCGACCGCCCTCGCAGACGAGGAAAAGACGAAAGAGATACACGAGCACCTCAAGGGAGCGGGCCCTAAGACTATCGAGCACTGGAAGGAAGACCTGAAGGTCCAGGCAGAGCCCAAGGAGGACGAGGGAGAGAAGCAAAAGGCGTCCGTCAAGTCCAGGAAGGTCAAGACGGCTCCAAAGAAGGCCACAGAGAAGAAAGAAGAAGAGGCCGGAAAGGAAGCCGATCAGAAGAAGCCGAAGGAGAAGGCCAAGAAGGGCGAGAAGGAGGACGAAGAGGTCGAGATCAAAGAGGACGAGGGCTACACCGTGAAGCTCAAGCCCAAGCTCTCGATGGAGACCCTGGACGCGCTCCGGAAGAGGGCGGAGATCCACGGCCGAAGGCCGACGTTCCTCAGGCAGGAGTGGCACAGGAGAAAGAGGCTCCAGAACGTCAAGTGGCGGAAGCCTCAGGGAGACCACTCGAAGATGAGACAGCACTACGGCTACAGGCCGAACGTCGTGTCGATAGGGTATGGTTCCCCGAAGGGAGCCAGATTCCTTCACCCGTCAGGATTCAAGGAAGTCCTGGTTTGGAACGTCAAAGACCTCGAGAAGATCAGGCCCGAGGTGGAAGCCGCAAGAGTGGCCCACCAGGTCGGCATGAGGAAGCGCCAAGAGATCGAGACCAAGGCGGACGAGCTGGGAATCAGAGTTCTCAACAGGAGCGGATGATCGATGGATCTCAAGAACCAGAGAAGGATGGCCTCAGAGCTTCTCAAGTGCGGCGTGAACAGGGTCTGGATAGATCCGAACCGCTCAGAGGACATCTCCGACGCCATCACCCGGGCAGATGTCAGGATACTCATCAACTCGGGAGCGATCGCCGCGAGACAGAAGAAAGGAGTCTCCAGAGGAAGAGCCGAATTCGAGAAGGCCCAGAAGAGGAAGGGCAGACAGAGTGGACACGGCTCGAGACGGGGCAAGAAGGGAGCGAGGAAGCCCTCGAAGGAGCGCTGGATGCAGGCCATCAGGCCCATCCGATTGAAGCTCAAAGAGCTCAGAGACACGGGCAAGATAGACCGCTCGACATACCGCATATACTACCTCAAGGCAAAGGGTGGGGTGTTCAAGAGCAGATCGCACTTGATAACGCACCTGAAGTCTGAGGATATCCTGAAGGAGTGAGTGACATGGCTACAGGACCAAGATCTAGAGTTCCGTTCAGAAGAAGGAGAGAGGGAAGAACGGATTACAGGCACAGGGCCGCGCTTATCAGAGGCCGTGTGGCAAGAGCTGTCGTGCGAAAATCCAACCGCAATGTGCGCGTGCAGTTCGTCGAGTACAAAGCAGACGGCGATGTCATTCTCGCTTCCGCGGTCTCGACCGAGCTGGAGAAGCTCGGATGGACTGGCTCGGGCAAGAGCACGCCGGGCGCCTACCTGACGGGCCTCCTGGCTGGCAAGAGGGCCAAGGAGAAGGGCCTGGAGAAGGCTGTGCTGGACATAGGGCTCAGGAAGCCGTCGAAGGGCGCAGTCGTTTTCGCCGCTCTGAAGGGCATCGTCGATGCTGGCATCGAGGTCCCGCACAGTGACAAGATGCTGCCGCAGGACGACAGGATCACGGGCAAGCACATGCGAGAGGGCACGGCTGCCATGTTCGAAGGCGCGAAGGGCAAGATCGGAGGTGCGACCAATGAGTGATTGGATACCGAAGACGAGGCTGGGTAAGCTCGTGGCCGAGGGCAAGATAACTACCATGAGCGAGGCCCTTAGGACGAGACTGCCCCTTAGGGAGCCCGAGATCGTGGACATCCTTCTGCCAGACATGGTCGACGAGGTTCTGGATGTCAACATGGTCCAGAGGATGACAGACTCAGGCAGGAGAGTGAGGTTCGCTATCACCGTCGTCGTGGGCAACTACGACGGCTTCGTCGGTCTGGGAAGGCTCAAGGGCAAGGAGGTCGGACCTGCGATCAGAGCTGCGATAGACGTCGCCAAGCTGAACGTCATCGAGGTCAAGAGAGGCTGCGGCTCGTGGCAATGCGGCTGCTTGACACCTCATTCGCTTCCGTTCGAGGTGATCGGCCACTCGGGTTCAGTCGTCGTTTCACTGAAGCCGGCTCCGCGTGGAACAGGGCTCGCAGTCGGAGACATAGCGAAGAGCGTGCTCCGCATGGCGGGAGTGAAGGACGCTTGGGGGTTCACGAAGGGCCACACCAAGACGACGATCAACAACTCTATCGCCGCGTTCGAGGCCCTCAGGAAGACATCACAGATGAGAATCACCGAAGAGCAGAAGAGCAGGCTCCAGATAATGTCTGGTCCTGTTCAGATCCATGTCGCGGGAGCTCCTCAGGATGAAGAGACCCCGGAGATGGCAGACGAGCCCCCGGTAGGGCCGAAGGAGGTGCAGTAGGATGCCAGCATTGGCCATAGTCAGAGTCCGAGGGCACGCGAAGATACAGCACAGGGCCGTCGACACGATGAACATGATGAAGCTCACGAGGGTGAACCAATGCGTGGTGCTCCCGCAGAACGACACCACCAAGGGCATGCTCCAGGTCGTGAAGGACTACGTCACCTGGGGAGAGCTCTCGCACGAGACGGTCGCGAGGCTGCTGTTTCAGAAAGGCGAGGTCACGGGCGGCGGAAAGCTGACCGACGCGTTCGTCAAGGAGAACTCGAAATACACATCGATACTCTCGCTCGCGAAGGCTATTGACAAGGGGGAAGCGAAGATCACGGATGTGAAAGGGCTCAAGCCGGTCCTCAGGCTTCCGCCACCGAGACACGGCTACGAGAGCACAAGGCGCGCGTACGTCGATCGCGGCTCACTCGGATACCGTGGCTCGGATATCGAGAAGCTGCTCGACCGCATGCTCGCAAAGCCCGTGGAGGAGAAGTAGATGGTTAGCAGGACGAGCAAGTTCAGAGGCAGCAGGACCCACGGACGCGGCAAGAAGGCCGGCAGGGGAGCTGGCCTGAGAGGCGGCCGAGGGAACGCGGGACTCCACAAGCACAAGTGGATAAGTGTCGTTAAATACTGTCCTGATTATTTCGGCCACCACGGGTTCAAGAGACCGCAGTCCGTCGTGTGTGACAAGGTCACGATGAACCTCTCGGAAGTCGAACAGGCGCTCCCGTCGATGGCGAAGGATGGGTTCGCGGTTCAGAAGGACGGCAAGTGGAGCGTCGACTTGACCAAGATGGGCGTGGACAAGCTGCTCGGGTCAGGCAGGATCAGTACCGCCATATCGGTGAAGGTGGCGGATGCTTCCGCAACGGCGCTGGAGAAGCTCAAGAGCGCAGGCGGAACGCTAGTGAAGGAATGAATTTCGAACCAGTGATAAGACCGGAGACGCCTGGATCAAGGAAGGGTGCTGATGGCTGAGGGGGACGAAGAGAAAAGCATGCTCTACAAGCTCAAGCCACTGACGGACAGACTCCCCGCAGTGACGAGGCCTGAAGGGCATGTGCACTTCCGAACGAAGATGATGTGGATCGTCCTCATACTCGTGCTATACTTCGCGATGACCAACATCATGATCTATGGGCTGGACACGAAGGGTGGAGTCGACCTGTTCGCCCAGTACAGAGCGATACTTGCGGGCGCGCAGTTCTCGCTGATGCACCTCGGGATCGGCCCCATCGTCACCGGCTCAATCATAATGCAGCTGTTCACAGGCGCGAAGATCATCAAGCTCAACCTGAAGGAGGAGGAGGACAAGGCGGTCTATCAAGGCACCCAGAAGCTCATGGTCATCATCATGATAGTCGTCGAGGCCGCGCCCCAGGTCTACGGCTTCATGGAGCCTTCCACCAAGTTCATAGGAAACATGGAAGGGTTCTGGACCGGACACGGGCCCAGCCTTGCAAGGTCCCTCATAGTCATTCAGCTGTTCGTGGGATCGTACCTCGTGTTCCTCATGGATGAGGTCGTCTCCAAGTGGGGGATCGGGAGCGGCATATCACTGTTCATAGCGGCGGGTGTAGCGCAGCAGATATTCACGGGTTCGATCAATTGGCATCCCGCCGACAACTCGTTGCCCATAGACGTGCAAAACAACCCACCAGCAGGGACCATCCCGAAGACGATCTACCTGTTCCACCATATGTCGGCACCACAACTTTCCGGCGGCGGCTACGAACGGATATTCCTAGCGCAGCCGAACCCGATGGTCGCTCTCATAGGCACGGTGGTCATATTCCTGTTCGTCGCATACACGGAATCCAGCAGGATCGAGCTCCCCCTCGCGCACGGGACAGCTCGAGGCGCGAGAGGCAGGTACCCCATCAAGCTGATCTACGCATCCAACATCCCGGTCATCCTTATGGCAGCGCTGCTCGCGAACGTGAGCATGTTCTCGATGCTGTTCTGGAGCCATCCGTCTTTCCAAAACGTGCCAATCCTGGGCCACAATTGGATGATCGGATACTATGCAGAGGGGCAGACACGTGCGGAAGGAGGCCTGGCCTTCTATCTTTCATCCGTAAACGGGGTTGGCGATTGGCTCCTGCCCATGCTGAGCAGCAGGTATCTCGCAGCGACAGGATTGAGTAAGTCCAGTCTGCAGATAGGCATCCACGTGCTCGTCTATGTGAGCATCATGATATTCGGCTCCGTGTTGTTCGCGAAGTTCTGGATAGAGACCACTAACATGGGCCCTGAGGCGGTCGCATCTCAGATCGAATCGAGCGGCATGCAGATACCTGGATTCAGGAGGGACCCCAGAGTCTTGAAGAGAGTGCTCGAAAGGTACATTCCTGTGGTCACTGTCATCTCAGGCGCCACTGTCGGGGGACTGGCTGCTGGTGCGGACCTGATAGGGACTGTGGGCAATGCTTCTGGGACAGGCGTGCTGCTCTCAGTGGGCATCATGATCCAACTCTACGATGCAATAGGCCGCGAGCAGATGATGGAGATGCACCCTGTGCTGAGAGGCTTCTTCGGAGGCGAGTGAAGACATGGCTAGCTCGGGCGCTGCTCCTGCAGGACCTAGACCTCCTACAGCCGGCATCGGCAACCAGATGGTCGTCATGATGGCGTTCGTCACGGCCATGATCGTGATGTTCGACCAGAACCTGCGGCAGGGTCTTGGGAACCTGGTCGGCATAGGGCTGTCTCCGCTGGTGGGCTTCGGCGGGCGCGAGCCGATCGTCACGCTCCTGCTCACAGGTCTCCTCATGAGCTTCTTCAGCATCACCGTTAGGCACCTGTTCTCTGACTGGATCGAGCAAGCCAGGAACGCTAGGATAACTTCAGCCTTCCAGAAGGAGCTGCGAGAGGCGAGGACCAGCAACAACACATACAAATTGAAGAAACTGACAGAACTGCAACCGCAGATAATGGCTCAGTCGCTCAAGGCGTCGCAGACGCAGCTCAAGCTGATGCCGGTGACGATGTTGGTGGTCATACCGATATTCGCGTGGCTCGCGAACTTCGTCTACATCGACGTACAGTCCACAACCTTCTCGGTCCCCTGGTCTTTCAGCGCGGACATGAAGCACTCGAATGTCTTGCCCAACTGGGTCCTTCTCTACTCGCTCTTGACCCTGCCGTTCGGACAGGTTCTCACGAGAGTCTTGAAGTACCTCAGCTTCAGCAGGAAGCTGCGTGAGCTGGAATCAGGAATACCCGAAGGGCATGGTGGAAAGGAGTCCGAGGAAGAGGGAGCAAGCTGATGAGGATTGCCATTTCCGGACCACCTGGAAGCGGGAAGACCACCATCTGCATGCTCGTCGCGAATAGGCTTGACTACGACTTCATTCTAGTGGGTCAGATATTCAGACAGATGGCGATGGAGCGCAAGGTGGACCTCGAGACCTTCGGCAGGCTGGCTGAGGAGGATGAAACCATCGACAAGGAACTGGACGAGCGCATGGTCGCCCTAGCCAAGGCCAACGAGAACATCGTCATCGAAGGGAGGTTGGCAGGGCCGATACTCAAGTCGAAGAAGGTTCCCGTGTTCGCCACATTCATCGACGCATCGGAGCAGGTGAGGGCGGACAGGATAGCTCGCAGAGAGGGCAAGGACGCTGAATCTATTCTCAAGGAGATGCGATCAAGAGAGAGGTCAGAAAAGAAGAGGTACCTCGCATATTACGGCATCGACCCATCTAACAGGACGGTCTATGACCTGTGGGTGGATTCCTCGAACACTTCCGCTGACAAGATAGCTGGGATGATCGTGGACGAGGCGAGGAAGGCTGAGGCGGAGTATGCTAGTCAAATCCAAGAGGCCGATTAGCTCAGGAAAGGGCAAGAGGCCCGAAGAACGCACGGTTGAAGAGCTCCTGGAGGACGGCGTCATAGTTATCGACAAACCTTCTGGCCCAACTTCTCATCAGGTCACGAGCTGGGTAGGGGACATGGTCGGCGCGAGGAAGTCGGCTCACGGAGGCACTCTCGACCCCAGGGTCACAGGAGTTCTGCCTGTGGGGCTGGGTAACGCGGTCCGCGCCATGGACGCGCTTCACTACGGGACAAAGGCATACGTCGGCGTCATGAGAATGCACGGCAACATCGACCGCAGACGACTAGAGGAGGTCTTCAAGGAGTTCACTGACGAGATCTACCAGACTCCGCCGATACGCTCTGCGGTCAAGAGGGAGATGAGAACGAGGAGAATAGTCTCCCTCTCGCTAATGGAGATTTCCGGACGAGATGTACTTTTCAAGACCGACTGCGAAGCGGGCACCTACATCCGCAGCCTTTGTGTCGACATCGGCGACGCATTAGCGTTGGGGGCGCACCTTCAGGACCTCAGGCGGACGAGGGCCGGCGAACTCACTGAGGATGACGCTGTCTCCTTGCACGACCTCAAGGATGCGTTCGAGGAGCACAAGGCCGGAAACAGCGCTGCACTTCGAAAGATGCTCCGGCCGAAGGAGGTGCTGCTGGCTCAGATGCCCAAGATCGAGATCAAGGACTCTGCAGTCGATGCCATATGTCATGGTGCGAACCTCGCGATCCCCGGAATCGCGACCCTCGACGAGCACATCAGGAAGGGAGGGACTGTTGCCGTCATGACCCTGAGCGGAGAGGGCGTCGCCCTTGGCAGGTCGTTGATGGACTCGGAAGAGGTCATGAAGCGCTCGGAAGGATTCGCCGTCGATGTCTCGCGAGTGTTCATGCCGACAGGGACATACACACGTTCCTGGGGCAGCCCCGTGCAGGAAGCTCAGCAGAAGTGATCCAGAGTTCTCTGCCTCGCCAAGAGCGGCTGAGCCTGTATTCCCAACGAGCGGCGGACGTGCATCGCGAATTCCTTTGAGAAGCCGTGGTTCGTGAACACTTTCTGGGGACTGCATCTTCTGACGAATTCAATGAGCTCGTCGAATCCGCAATGGTCGGAGATCGGGAAGGCCTCGTCCACCCCGGACTGATATCTAAAGCCCCTATCCAGGGCCCACCCAGAGAATGCGGCAATCTTGGCGCCGTGCTTCTTCAATGACTGTACGCGAGCAGCGTCCTTGCCCATTCCGGACGTTATGTAGACGAATGGAGGTTTCGTGCCGTGGCCATCATACTCTTTCTGAACCAGGTCGTAGCCGTGCTTGTGCAGTATTCGGTTGTTCTCAGCAATCGCAGGATGAAGGACCAGAGGAAGGTCTTTCAGGTACGCTGAGAGCTCCTGTGATTTCCCAAGAGGGTAAGCATAGAGGACTGCACACCCATCCTTCCCGACGATGTCCCGCAGCCAATCTCGAGCAATAGACATGATCTCGTCGTGGTCCGGAAAGACATATTGAGGTTTCCCGTAGGTGGCCTCGGTGATCAAGATGTCACATTTGTGTGGTTTTGCGGCCTTCGTCTGTTCCTTCTCTCTCGTGCAAAAATCGCCTGTGTACAAGACGCTCGTCTCTCCATCTACAAGAAACATCTTCGAGCCAGCGATGTGGCCGGCTTCAAGCTCGGTCACGCGGTCGTCAGAGCAAATAGCGATATCCTTGTTCCTGCGCGCCTTGATAAGGTCCCTTGTGACGGGAGAACATATCGCGGACATCTGCTTGAAGGAGCTCGGAAGATGGTCCGAATGGGCGTGAGATATCATGCTTATCTCGTCAGGAAGGATACGTTTCGGGTCGAACCTGAACGATCGGCCGTTGATTTCGATGAGTATCCCGTTGCCCAGCTGGATCATCTTATTTCTACCTTCATAGCAGTGAGAGGATCAATAGACTGCAGGGAGCAGAGGTGTAAACTACCTTATCCTCTCGAGTGAAAATGCTCCGATCATGATCGCCTTGTTCGTGTGTTTGTACTCGATCCAGTCCCTGATCTGCACGTCGCCGATCCCCTGGACACTTATGAGCGTCTTCTGCTTGTCAGTCTTGAACTGGAGAGCGCCCGTCATGTGATGCTGGATCGATTCGAGCTGCTGCTCCGTGTGCATCCCGCGCTCCAGAGCATAGACGGAGATCGCATTGGCCTGTCTGAGTTTGCCGGCCAAGTTCTGGACGAACTGGAACGAACTCTTCTCATCGGACTGCGTCACGCTCATCGAAAGGGATAGGTACGCGAGCCTGAAGTACGAATGCTTCTGCTTCTGTATCTTCTTGACGCATCCGTCAATCGCCTTGCTGATTCCGTCCAGATCCCCCGAGCCCATGGCCGCGACGATGTTTGGCTCCGCTTGCCCTTCGTTGCCAGCTCCCCGAAATCCGGTCGCATCGACCCAGTAGACGAGCCCCAGCTGCTCGAACTCCTTGAATGTCGGCAGTATCGGAGCCATATCCTTTGATATCTCATCCGGAGGCTTCGACGTGGTCACAATCACCGCCGGAACCCCTTTCTTGAGGCCCTCGGCCAGAAACAGCAGCATTGCGACCTCCTTGCCGATGAATGGAGGCCCAACGCAAGTGATATTGGACCCGAAGGGCATGCCGCCCATGAGCAGATCGTCCAGACGTTCAATGCCCGTCTTGACCTTTGCCTCCGCATATTCCTCCTCGACGGCCTCTTCCATGCCCTCGATATCCTTCTTCAGATGGGCACGCAGAGATAGCTCGCGCTTCTCCAGCTCCTTCTCACGCTGGTAGAGGCGAGATTTCATCTCCTGCTCCTTCTCCATCAGATGCTTCTCGCGGTACTCCATGGTCTTAGCTTGCTCGTCCTCCTCAGGGACTTCGTAAGACGTCCGGACCTGCTCGACCTCGTCAACGCTCTCCAGAACCTCTCTCTCCATTGCCTTGAGCTCCGCATGGCGAAGACCTATCTCGTCTTCCTTGGCGACAAGGTCCTTCTCTTTCTCGAGGAGTTCCCTTAGCTTGGAGTTCATCGTCTCGTGCTCAGTCCTCAGCCTCGTCTCGAGCTCTTTGATCTTGTCCTCCCTTCGCTCGAGTGCGGTCATCTTCCTAGCAATCTCCTCTTCCTGGGCCGTGACCGCCGAGAGCTTGGTCCTGGTGGTCTCCGTCAGGCTGTGATACTGCTTCTCCCTGTCTGAGACCGTTTCCCGGGCACTCTGCATCTCCTCCAGCTTGGCGTTCAACCCGTCAACCTCTGCCCTGAGCTGGGATTCCTTGTCAGCCAAGGTCTTCTCGCGAGCTAGGACCGTGTTCTCCTTCTCGATGAGTTCGTTCATCTGCTTGTCGGCCCTTGCGACCAGCCTCTCAGCGCGCTCTGACTTCTGTCGCAGCTCGTCCTCTGACGTCTTGACGGCTATCTCCTTCTCCGCGAGGGACTCCTGTCTCATCAGCAACTGCTGTTCCAGAGTCTTCACTGAGGTCTTCTCTTTCGCAACCGTACCCAGCTCTTCCTTGGCGGCTGAAATTTGCAGAACCTTCAAGTCCAGAGAGCTCTCGCGGACACCGATCTGCTTCTCGCGGTCCGCGAGCGCCTCTTGAAGCTCGTCGATCTCCTTGCGCATTGTGCCGAGAGCGGTCTCTTCGGCGTCGACCTCAGACAATCTGTTCTTGATATCCCGTTCCTTCGCTTGAGCATCAATCAGTATCCTGTTAGCTTCCCTCTCCCTTGCGGAGACGGCATCTTCCTTGGTGAGGAGCGCCTTGGTACGCTTCTCTAGCTCCCTCCTCTGGCCCTCGAAATCAGATTGCCTCAGTTGTACGGTCTCTTTGGCATCCTCTATCCCGGCCTGCTGAGCCTCAAGCTTCTGCCTCTCGTCGCGCGTCTGGAGAAAACGCTGCTCCACCTCAGCCTCAGCAGCCGCGACCTGGGTCTTTCTCTCCTCAATAGAAGCCATCTCATCTGCGAGCCGCTTCTCATAGGTCTCGACGTCGGACTCTCTGGATCTGAGCGCGTCCTCCCTGTACATGAGGGCGTGCCGTTTCTTCTCGAGCTCCTGGAGCTGCTCCCGCAACTTGCTGTCACTAGCCTTGAGGACCTCGCGCTGCTGAACTGACGTTGAGCTTGCTATTATGTGCAACATCGCGCCGCTGAGCTGGATCGCGACTGCGCTGCCGAGATATGCCATCGGCAGGATGCTAGCCAATTCCTCGGGCGTGAACCGGAAGAGCATGGGAAAGACGAGCAGCACCAATGGGAAGACCGCAGAAACAATGCTCACCGTCCGGCGGGAGCTCTGACCCTCCCAGGTCATCGCGAGCGAAATCTCCGTGAGACATATCCCCAGGAGAGAGGCTGGATAGAGCCAAGCAGGCCTGCCGAGCTCGATGTAGTTGTACTCATCTAGGACGATGAGGGCTATGATGAAAACGGGAGCCACGAATGCGACAATGCTCATCACGAAGTGTGGTTCCTCCCTGTCCGTGAGATACGGTTCCCACTTGACCGCCAAAGCGATGGCGGCGACCACAACGCCTGCGACTAGTGGGATTATCCATTTCAGAGTGGTGAATATCTCGGGAGCGCTCCGGAGGAATTCCCAGTTGATGAGGCCATATGCGATCATAGCCGTCAATGCGAGCGCAAGCCCGGATGCAATCCCAATCGTGTGTGCTAGTCGACCCATCCTCAACTGCAGTATTGCAGCCTTGCGCGACCTCTTCACCTCGACTGATTCAATCTGCTCCGCGTAGGTCCTCTGAGTCGGCGAGGGTCTCGATGATGATTGCTTTCTAGAAGATGCTCTGGGGGCCATGTTCCTCTGTCCCTTCCCGATAAATCTCAACGATACTCTGGAATCGTTAAGCGAAAAGCACCCTAAGTGTACTTAAACATAGTTGTGGCGGTTATCAAGATAATGAAGATGGACTTCGAGAATACAGACGAAGTCGGCCTCAGAAACTCTTACGCATAGCATTGACTGCCGAAGGAGAGACTCAGATACACGTGCGGGGCGACATTGTATCGCGTGATTGGGGTTGCTGGATTTTATCGTGCTCACTAGTTTCACCATGCTCCCCCCTGCAGCCGTTTAACTCCAGAACGACAGATAATGCGACGCTGGTGACACCGTTTGCAGATCCAGAGGACAGCAGCGCTCGAACAGCCACTCGTGCAAATAGTCGGCGAGGAGCCTCTGCTCCATGAGAGGGTTCTGGAGACCTCGATCCTGCAGCTAGACGAGCTCATAGGCGGCTTCCGTTCAGCCCAGGTCGTGCTGCTCGACAGCGACAACAGCTACACCTCCAACCTTTTGCACCTACTCTGCGTCCGCGCGATCTCGCAGTTCGACGAGGAGGTCGTCTGGATAGACGGCGGGAATGCCATCGATCCGTATGCCATAAGCTCTCTGTGCAAGCGGCTGAGGCTCAACAAGCGTGACATCCTATCACGAGTGAACGTGTCAAGGGCGTTCACCGCGTATCAGCTCGTGACTCTGATCGACGAGAAACTCGAGGAGCAGGTCGAAAGAAGCTCTCCGTGCGCCGTCATCGTGTCATCCATAACCGAGATGTTCCTCGACAAGGACATGAAGTGGATGGAATCGCACCAGCTCCTGAGGAGATGCCTGGAGGACATATCAAGGGTGACGAAGGAGCACGAGACGATCTCCATACTCACAAACAACACTCATCAGCAGGTCCGACCAAGCCCAAAGCTGGCAACATTGCTGTACGAGTACTCGGACCAGATCGTTCAGATGCGCACCAGAAGAGATGGCTTGCTCTTCCGGCTGCCGAGGGCGGAGCGCGAGATCATGTTCTTGCCCGTGCCTTGGAATCAAGCAACGCTAGACGAATTCAGGGGGGATTCTGACGGGAAGAACGGTGCCTACATACCGCTTGGCCCTTGAGGCGATGGCCCAGCAATGGAACGATTTTCGCAGGGCGCTCAGGAGCGGGGATCGAGAGGCTTTCGACTCGCTCGTTACCAGAGCGCGCATGCACGCTTCAGCATCGACATACGCGATAAGTCTCGACCCGACGGAGTCGGCCCTTCTCTCGATGCTCCTGGAACACGAGAAAGAGATACGAGCTCTAAGAAGGAATCTTAAAGAACAGAAGGAAAGCAACGGATCCCAGGATGGGGGAACTGGGAGCAGTGAGTCCGAGAGATGAAAGGCTGGCTGTTCGATATCTATCCCGAGTACGAAACGAACTCCATCGTCTACTGGGTAAGGACTCGAAAGAGTGCGCACAAGATTGTCGACCGCGCCTTTCGCCCAAAGATATTCGCGCATTCCACTCCCGAAAACCTCAACGACCTCGAAAGGGCTCTTCCAATCCTAGATGAAGTGCGCTCGACCGAACGAGAGATGAAACGGATTTGGCTTGGGGATGACGAGCGCGAAGTCCTTGGGATCACGATAAGAGACTACGCGAAAGTGGAGGACGTTGCACACACCATCGACAATCGCGGAAGGTACAAAGACTACACTCTGTTCAACGTCGACCTCAGGTTCAGCCAGCGGTACTTCTGCGAGAAAAACATCTTTCCCATGGGCCTGCTGGAGTTCAGACCCAAGCCGCGGATGATAGACGACCCATACGAGATCGATTACGAGATGCCACCGCTCTCAGGGATAGAACTGAATGCTGTCCCAGAAGCGAAGAAGGGCATACCAACCTTCGACGACAGGCTAATCTCTGCCAAAGTAGGGGACGATGTTGTAGACGGCGACGAGGAGACTATTCTCGAAGGGATTCAGGAGATCATCAAAGCTGAGGATCCAGACGTGATATACACAGACAACGGCGACGCCTTCCTGATACCGTACCTGTACGAACGAGCTAGATATGTCGGACTGAAAGACGTCAAACTGGGCAGGGACGCCGACGACCAGAGAACGGACAGGAAGGGCAAATCGTACTTCACATACGGACAGATCAAGTACAAGCCACCATCGTACAAGCTCCGCGGGAGGATCCATATCGACCGCTCCAGCTCGTTCATGTTCATGGAGAGCGGCTTGGGGGGCCTGACGGATCTCTCGCGCATATCCCGTGTGCCCGTTCAGGAGCTGGCTAGGCTCTCCCCTGGGAGCGCCATCAGCGCCATGCAAGCCGATCTCGCGCTCAAAGATGGCTGCATAATAATGTGGAAGAAGAACCTCCCGGAGAAGTTCAAGACTGCAGAGGAGCTCGTCATAGCAGACCGCGGAGGTTTCATCTACGAGCCCGCGGTCGGAATACACGACCGCGTTCTGGAAGTGGATTTCACATCCCTCTATCCGAACATCATGGTCAGGTTCAACATTTCGCCTGAAACCATCACCTGTTCCTGTTGTCCTGAACCTACCAGACGAGTGCCCGTCCTCGGATATGGAATATGCGACAAGCGACTGGGATTGATACCGCGCGTCCTCAAACCCGTGGTGGAACGCAGGACGAAACTAAAGAGGATGGTCAGGGCCGGAATCGGAGACACGAAACTCTACAAAGAGAGAGTGAACATCCTCAAGTGGCTGCTCGTAACCTGTCTCGACTCTGGAACCGAGATCCCGTTCCGAAGGCGCGGAAGGTTTGATGTCTCCGCCGTTGAAGAAGTGGTTGAGAGGTATACACGCGGAAACTGTGGCGAGCATGCGGTCACCGACGAGCTCGAGGCGTTCGGATTGGACGAGAGCCTTGAACAATCGCTGAAGATCGTATCGAAGGTTTTCAAGTTTCCAGCACCTGAGCACATGGTCGAGCTGAATCTCGGGGAAAGCAGCATCAGACTAACGCCCGATCATCCATGCTATGTGATGAGAGGCAATCGGCTCGAGCTGAAGAGAGCTGATAGCGTCACTAAGGACAGCGTCCTCCCAGCGCTCACGCCTCTCTACAGCGGTGTGTCCAGCTCCTGCAACTCTATCATCCATATGCGCGTCAAGTCCGTGCGGAAGACCAGGCCGTCAGGAGACCATGTCTACTGTCTAGGAGTGGCCGAGCCGCTACACGGGTTCGCGCTCGCCAACGGAGTGCTCACGCACAACTGCTTCGGATATACGGGCTACAGGAACGCGAGGTTCGGGAGAATAGAATGCCACGAGGCCATCAACGCATACGGAAGAGAGATAATGCTGCAGGCGTCCGAGATGGCAGAGGCGCACGGGTTCGAGATACTTCACGGAATCGTTGACTCGCTCTGGCTCAAAGGGACTGGCGACCCAGAGAAGTTCTGCGAGCATGTGTCCGGTCACATTGGCATCCCGCTCGAGCCAGAGGGAATGTATAAGTGGATAGTGTTCCTGCCACACAGATCGAACGGAGTAGGAGTTCTGAACAGATACTATGGCATGTTCGAGGACGGCAAGCTCAAGCTGCGCGGAATCGAGCTCAGGAAGCACGACACGACGGAGCTGGTGAAGGATATGCAGAGCGAATTGCTTGCCAACTTCTCCAAAGCAGATGACTCGCAGCAGTTCATAGAGCTAATACCTTCCGCGCTGGACATCGTCAACGACTATGTTGACACCGTCAGATCTCAAACAGTTCCGCTCAACAAGCTGCTGATGACCAAGCGGGTATCGCAAGGGCTCGGAGCATATCAGCAGTTCAACGACAGCGTCGCAGCGCTCATGCAGCTGGACGACGAGGGCTTCGATGTGAACCCGGGAGAGGCCGTGAGATTCTTGATATGCGACTGCAAGAGCAAGGATCCGAGGAAGCGAGTGAAGGTCAGTTCTTTCATCTCCGGAGGTGAAGAATACGATGTCGATGCGTATGTCGAACTCCTCTTGCGAGGGGTAGAGGGCATGCTCCTTCCATTCGGATACACGAAGGAAAAACTCTCAGAATTCTTCAACGCAAAGAGCCCGAGAAAAGGTTGATTCGAGCTTTGTGCCAGGAAACGCACTGACCTACAGATAAGAATATATAGCGTGGCGACGGAAATGGGGATGCGCTTGCAGAGGGGGGAAGAACGAATTGCCAGCGACAAAGTGTGCCTTGCCCGCGATCCTCATCGCGGCGCTTGTCCTCTCGAGGCTTGGCACGTAGACAACCTAACTACGGGCAAGGAATTGACGATAAAGGAGGAAGGGAGACCGCCTTGGGCAGGAGGCCCAAAGGGACTCACTATTTATCCTTGGCCTCCGTCCGATGAGGACGACTAACAAGGTCGAGGGAGAAGTTCCCAAGCCGGGTACTGCAAATTCGGGGGGAGAAAGGCGGACCCTTCCTCTTATAACATCCGTTCTCGCCCCTTAAGACAGTTATTAATGCACGGCTGAGATACCGCGGACAGAGAAGGTGAGTGCCATGGACAACGAGATGGCAATAGTAATAAGGCTCGCAGTCGCCTTGTGCGCACTCATACCCTTCATCGTCTTTTTGACATCGTATCTGCGCACAAGGATGACCAGGCTGCTACTGGCAGCGCTCGGTTTCGGCGTTTTCGTGGTGAAGGAGATACTGCTCGCCGCTGGAACGTTCACCATCGTGATCAAAGAGAGGAACCCTAACGCGCCGGCCGTGACTCATACTGGACTCGAGCTCCTGGAAGCAGCCATCGACCTCGCGATCATCCTGCTGTTCGTTGCAGCACTTCTCTGGAGAAAAGGTGCGTCAGTTGAAGGACAAGCCGGAGCTGGAGACAAGAAAGAGAGTGTATAGTCTCGTCGTCAGCACTCCAGGCGTCCACCTCAGGGAGATAGAGAGACAGACCGGACTCCCTCTGGGGGTGGTGAGGTATCATCTGGACCGCCTGCAGCGAGAGGAACTCATCTTCGCGAAGGAGGACAGGTACTTCAAGCGCTTCTTCCCCAAGGGGCGCATCCCGAACGTTCCGACCGAGACCTTCGATGCCCTTCGGCAGGACAGCCTGAGACGGATAGTGCTCCATCTCCTAGAGAACCCTGGATCCAGTCATTCCATCATGATGACGGCACTGCAACTCCCGCCCTCAACGCTCTCAACATACCTCTCGATCCTTCTCAAGAAGAGTGTCATTAGAAGAGAACGTAGAGGAAAGGAGAACCTATACTTCGTCGTCGACGAGGATAGCGTCATGAAGGTGCTGATAGTCTACAGGCCAACTTTCCTTGACACGCTTGTCGACCGCGCGATCTCGCTCTACCTTGAGAGAGGATGACTATAGCAAGGATAGAAGAAGGACGGCGATGGGGACTAGCAGGCATCCCATCAGTTGTATCCTCCGGACGCCTGCGAGCGGCGGAATAAGTCCGAGAGTCGTCGAGGCCGCCATCAACAGTGCGCCTCGCGTACCAGTGAGAGTTGTCGAAAGGCAGACGACGAAGAATAGAGATGCGATGGCAAGCTCCCTGGAGCAGAGAAGCCTGCGAAGACCAACCAATCTGGTCTGGAATCCTACGAGGACGCAATGCGATATCAAAGCGGAAAGGACCATAGCCAGCAGAATGGACGTCATGGGGAATATGTCCGCGAATATAGGATCCGCGAAAGCATCCTCGCCAAGAAAGAACGCGATGGCGTCCATCGATCCACTCCTTGCACGCGCAATCACGAACAGAGCCCCTACAGCGAACACCGCTCCTGCAGCCGTGATTGACGAGTAGAGCCAGATGAACCGTAGGGCTCCTTCGATCTCGTTGCTCTCTGACACCTCGTCAGCGGCTGGAACGCAAAGTGTTGCAGCCGATCCGGAGGTCATCCCAGGAAGCCAGCCGACAATGATGCCGCCGATAGATGACAAGACGAAATCGCGAGGCTGCGCTCTGTATCCGCTCGGGCCGGTCGTGCCAATATCGATGTCTGAGACGGCTCTCGAGCCAAGGCTCAGCAACAAACCGGGAATCCCGAACAGCCCCGCAAACATCGGCAGGAGAAGCGATGACCTCGGCACGAAGTTGCCAGGAAGCCATGGAAAATCGGGAACATGACACGTGTAGTAGTTCGTCCTGAACACCACCATGCCGAGAATACCAGCTAGTGAAAAAACGATGACAGCATCCATGACCTTGCGGATGGGCCGATGAACCTTCGCCCGGAAGCGAACACCAGAGAACCCCTCAGAGAGAAGAAGGACCGCCGAGAAGGTGATGATCGCGAAAAACATGATTTTCTTCAGAATCTCGTATACCCCCAAAGGCGGGCCCATCATGAAACAGACTGGAAAGAGGAGCAACGACGATACGACTATGCCAGCCAGGGCCCCGTCAGCCGAGGACCGGACCGCAATCTGGCCAAGGCCCGCCATCGCAAGCCTGTGGGCTGGAAGAACTGAGACGACGTCCTCGGAAGGAATGCCGACATATGTGGATGTTATCGAACTGGCAAACAGGTGAGCGGTCAGAGCAGCGGATATGAAGCACGCGACCAGGAGAACGCCAGCACCGGCTCCTAGGGCATCGCCAAGTGCCCCGAAGATGGCCACAGACGCGCCGCCATAGGCAGTCACCGCGGCCGCGAGGTTGTTCATGTGAAGCCCGGGCACGAGGCCTGCGGGGAATCCTAGGAGGAACCCCACAAGTGTGGAAAGCCCTAGCGATAGAAGCAGGCCGAGCTCGAACACAGGCCGACCAACTCATGGATTCTAGTTACGCGCGCACACTGCACTAAGCATTCGCTGAGGCGTTAGTTAATGTCTTTTTATCAGCAAACATTGTCATATGTCGAGAGCGATGCGCTCATAAATTGCACATCAGAGGACGACGACCTTCCCGTTGACGACATCGACCTTGACAAGAGTCTTGATAGGCATCCCGATCTTCCTCTCGATCTCGGCCTTCTTGTCCGTCTTCTCGATCACGACGATTATGTCGACGATCTTGACCTGCATCGATTTGAGGGCTTCGACGAGAGCCCATAGCGTCCCGCCCGTGCTGACGACGTCGTCAACGACGACCACTCTGTCTCCTGCTTTCAGACCGTTGATGAAGAGCGCGGATTTCGAGTATCCTGTCACCTGAGTGACGCTGACCTCGCCGGGCATTCCATACATCTTCTTCCTCACGATGTTGAAAGGTTTGCCAGTCTTCAATGAAAGGCATGTCGCGAGAGGAATCCCAAGGGCTTCTATCGTGGTGATCAGGTCGCAGTCGAAGTTGCCTATCTCCATCATTGCATCCGTGACTTCACGGAGGATTGCAGGATCGATGGACGGTATGCCGTCTGTGATCGGGTGCACTATGTAGTCGTACTCACCGCGCTTGACGATCGGAGAATCAACAAGCGACGCTTTCAGCGCTTCTAGGGCCATGGCCTTAGCAATGACCGACCAGATATTAAACCTTCTTTTCCAGCTGACATCCCAAGTCGGAAATCACCATCTCTTTAGCCTTGTTCTGTCGTCGTCTTGCATGAGACCAGCGAGTAGATGTCGTACTTGTCGCCCAGATACTCCCTCGGGCGTAGGTATTCCAGCTCCACGAGAAAGCCCATCCCTACGACCTTGCCACCCAGCTTCTCGACAAGGTCGGCGTTCGCTTTGATGGTTCCTCCTGTAGCAAGCAAATCGTCTATGAGGAGGACTCTGTCGCCCGGCTTTATCCCGTCTTCGTGAATCTCTATCGTGTCTGACTCGTACTCCTTGTTGTAGCTCATGCTTGCGACTTTGTGTGGCAGCTTGCCCTTCTTCCTTATGGGCACGAATCCGACACCGAGTTCATGTGCGACTGGCGCTCCGATGATGAAACCCCTGGCCTCGTTCGAGACCACAACATCGACATGTTCGTCTCTGTAATGATCAGCAAGACCGCGGATGCATTCTCTGAAGGCTTGTCTGTCTTTCAGCAAAGGCGTGATGTCCCAGAAGACAACGCCTTTGTGCTTAGGAATCCACCTGATTTTCGATTTCAAATCCATGATGGGCTCACCCCGCACGATAGCAGCTTCTGATGCAAGGTTGCGGTCAAAGCTCTTCGTCTTGGCATCTCGCCAATCACTTTCGGAATAAATAACCTTCCTGACCCTCCAAAACAGGCGAAATGACTCTCAGACACAGACGTCGCCAAGTCTAAGAACCCCCGGAACGTTCGCCGAATCCGGAGGTTCAGATTATGGCCAAGCCAATGGGAACAATAGCCCTCGCACCCAATGTGTTTTGGGTGGGCGTCAAGGACTACAATAGGAGACTTTTCGATGGATTGATTCCTCTACCGCATGGGACCAGTTACAATGCCTACCTGATCGTGGGGAAGGAAAAGACGGCGCTCATTGACACGGTCAATCCAGGCTTTGAGAAGGACCTGGTCGACAAGATCGCTCAGCACATGGACCCGGCCAAGATCGACTATGTCATCATGAACCACGCCGAGCCGGACCACGCCAATGCGGCAAAGCATGTGTTAGGCATCGCAAAGAACGCGAAGCTGGTCGCAGGCGCGAAGGGAAAAGAGGCCGCGATGATGTACTTCGACATTGACGCCTCCAGAATCGATGTCGTGGACGAGAGCTCGCGGATCGATCTGGGAGGGAAGACCCTGAAGTTCGTCGATGCCCCGTGGCTCCACTGGCCAGAGACCATCTTTACGTACCTCGAGGAGGACAAGATACTGTTCCCTTGTGATTTCTTCGGCTCGCATCTTGCGGTCGGAGCGTTCTATTCGGACGAGTACGGAGACGAGAAGGCTCTGGACATGGCCAAGCTGTACTTCGCCGAGATCATGATGCCCTTCCGGAAGCCCGGCCAGACCGCGATCGAGAAGGTCAAGAAGCTCGCGCCGAGGATAATCGCCCCATCGCACGGTGTCATTTGGAGAGAACCCAAGGTCATAATGGATGAGTACGCAAAGTGGACCGCAGAGAAGATGGAGAGGAAGGTGATGATCGCCTATGTCTCAATGTGGGGCAGCACCGAAAAGATGGTCAAGGCGCTCAACGAGGCCCTTGTCAAGAAAGGGATCTCGGTCAACGTGTTCGACCTCACGAACACTGAGGTAGGCCACATAGCCAAGGAACTGGTCGACACTCCAGTGGTTGTCGTCGGAGGCCCGACCGTCCTTGGCGGCGTGCATCCCGTGGCAGCTTACGCGACCCTGCTTGTCAAGACGCTCAGAGCGCCGACAAAGTACGGTGTGGTCCTAACCTCATACGGATGGAGTGGTGGCGCCGTGAAGCAGATCCAGGCGTTGCTCGAAGGCTCGAAGTTGGAGGTGCTGGGCGTTGTCGAAGTCAAGGGACCGCCGAAACAGGCAGAATTCGATAAGATCGCCGAGCTGGCGAGCAAGATCGAGGAGAAGCTCAACCAGCTCTAGCGCGGTCTGCAAAACCCTTTCCCCGACTTCATTCTTCCTCATTCGACCTAATGTCGAAATCAAGATATCTTCTCCAAATGATTGTCCACCGCGATGGTATATCCGAGAGACGTACTCAATCGACTTCGCTGGACAGAAGGCGAATCGCTGAGGAATGCCGTTGTCTGGTACGTTCATAGGGGAGCTCCAGGTAACGTGAAAAAGATCGCGGGGACCTGCATCATCTCGCTCGGAAGGGGATTTTTCGAGACTGACGAAGCGACGATCCCGTATCATCGCATCCTCAGGATTGACTACAATGGAAGGATTCTATTTGAGAAGGATGAAAGGGCCAAACATCTCGCTTGACCCCGGGCGCCCCAAAACCTACGGATTCTTGTCGAAAAGGTATATCTAGGTCGTGGGCATGCGAACGCAACATGGAGCTCCTGTGGTTGCCTTTTTCCATCGCGACCATACTCATGTACGGCTTCGGACAGGTACTCGCCAAGGAGACCAGGACCAACGTCTCGTCAGCCAACATATTGCTTCTTCTGGGTGTCAACATATTCGTTATGTGGCTCGTCTATTGGCTCTTATTCAGAGCCCCCGGATCATTTCCTGCGGAGACCTGGCTTCAGGCGGCTCTGGCTGCGGGGCTCTCCGGAGCGGCGTTCGTGACGTACTACGAGTCCCTTAAGCACGGTAAGGTGAGTATCGTTGGGACGGTGGCGGGCGCCTATGCTCCCTGGACCGTGGTGCTTGCCCTCATCTTCCTGGGCGAGACGATGAGCCTCGGCGAGGGAGTCGGCGTTGTTCTCGTCGTGATGAGCATGCTGGTGTTCACCTACTCCACGGAGAATGGAGACAACGGCAAGAAGAAGATTGAGCTCCTCGGAATCGCGTTCGCAATCTGTTCTCTCTTCTTCTGGGGTACCTCCGCCGCGATGGCAAAGGGAGTGATCTCCGATATCGGGGACACGAACTTCATCGGCGTCTACGCCCTGGTCTGTCCATCCATATGGGTCGTCTACTGGCTCGCCCACGAGAAGGGCAAGTTCGAGAGACCGAAATCGAACGGATGGTTTCTGGAACTGTCCTTCTTGTGCCTCGCGGGTGGAGGCATAACGCTGTACCTGGCTATTCAGAACGGCAATGTTTCCATCGTCTCTCCGATAACGAACCTCTATCCCTTGCTCACGATTGCGGTGGCAAAGGCCAGGCTGAAGGAACAGCTGAACTTGAGACAGATCATAGCGCTGGTGATGCTATTCATCTCCGTACCGCTGTTCTCTCTCTAAACGTACTTGTACTTGCCGTCGGAGAAGACAATCCTGTCCAGAATCCTTAGTTCGGGTGGCGCCTTGGACGGGGTGAGGTCCGCGACAATCTCGACATAGTCTCTGAGGACGCTCTTCGCGACCTTGTTCCCGAGTGTCTCCTGGACCTGGTAGATCCCGGCTGAGTTGGACATGTTGACATGGATCTCTATCAGCTTCGTCTTGCCCTTGTAGATGTCCACGGATTCTATCGACAGTGCCGAAATGGAGTGAATGTCGTGCTTGCCGAGATCGAAGGACAGTCTCCCTCTGCCCTTCGTTATGTCACATCCATCCGCAATCACGATGATCGCGCTCTCGATCGTAAGCGCGTTCTCGCCAACATCGTGCGCGTAGACAGCGTGAAGGATTTGCTCAATCACGGCTATCCGCTTGGGCAGGTCCGGATAGATAGCTGGCAGGAGTCTCTCGAGGATTCCTTTTGCCAGGATGACGCTGAAGATCTCGTGCTCCTCTCTGTGGATTGCGTTTCCGATGTCATGCAGCATACAGCCGGCAACGACGATGAGATGGGCATCGTCCTCAGACATCCCCAGACCGCCAATAGAGTCGGGTTGCAGGTCCTTGCTGTCCAGCACGATTCTGAGAAGCTTCACGCCGTTTGCGGTGACAATGCGCGCGTGGATCGGGCCGTGGTCATTGTAGCCCATCTTCCGAACGGCAATGTAGTTTGCAAGACTCAGAAAGGTGTTCGTCTCCTCGTCGTTCTGGAGCATTTCGAACATCCTCAGCGCGTTCGGATACCTCTCGAGACCCTCGTTGATGGTCTTGATGGATTTCTCTTCCAGCGCAGTATAGGAAGATGGCATCTTCAATCCGTACAGCAAACCGCTACCTAGATCCTGTTCAGACACGGCATCACACCAGCATTTCTCAGTGTCTCGAATGCGAAATTGGGGTATTGAATCCTTGCCCGGACGCATCGGACCGAAGGGATACCGCTGGGCGTTTGGGAAATGTGAGGACTCCTAGGAAAGGTCAATATGCAAGAAAAGAGCTCTGAGTTGACACATGGCAGTCTGCATGAGATGCGGAAAAGCGTTGCCCGCGCCATCGGGCATGTTGAGCACCTACACGAATAGGGGTCTATATTGGCTTGCAGTTGTGACCATCACTGTGAGTGTCATGGCAATCGGAATGGCGATGGGGACGATAGCATCGTTGTTCGAAAGCGAGTTGCCATACACATGGAAACTAGCCTTGATGCTTGCTTTTGGTGCAATCATGGTCTTGGTGATTGTCTTGTCGATGATGAGAGCGCTCGAGGCCAGAAGACTCTCGCACTACTGTTCGGACTGCGCTGCGATCCTCACAGCGGAGAGGTTGTCGAGTCCTGAAGAGTTCGGAGCGCACAAGGTCAGGATGAAGAAGGAATGAGGGTGTTTGGCACCCCACATCGAGGATATTCGATTCTTGAACCTGTTGCTCAATCAAGCTTTTGTATCGGCGATTCTCTGACAACCTACTAGATGTCCTACATTGACGAGCTCGTGACAGCCCTGGGCAAGGAGAAGGTCCTTACGGACCCTTCAGAGAAATTCGTCTACGGCGCTGACTGGAGCCCGAGGACCCCCGATGAGTTCGTCCCACCAGATGTTGTCGTTCTCCCCAGAACGACGAGAGACATTCAAAGGGCCATCAAGATTGCCTATGCTCACGAAGTCCCGGTGACCGCAGGGGGAGGGCTCACTGGCATGCTGGGCGGTGCGGTGGCAATCTACGGAGGCATCTACCTTGACACAACCACCATGAACTCGATCGTCGAGATAGACTCCAAGAACCAGACGGTGAGAGTCCAAGTCGGAGCGACCCTTCAAGAGGTCAACGACGCCGTCCAACCCTATGATCTATGGCTTCCCCACCAACCCGAATCGAAATGGGTCAGCACGGTGGGCTCGGCGATAGCCTGCGACAACGACTCCACATTCGGCGTGAGATATGGTAAGATCCTGAGCTGCCTCCTGAGTGCGGAGATCGTCACAGGAACGGGCGAGATCCTGGAGCTGGGTCACAGAAAGGCGCACTTCACTTCTTCCGGATACAAGTTGAAGGATCTTCTAGCCGGCAGCGAAGGGACTCTCGGCGTCATCACTGAGGCTACCCTGAAGCTCGAACCTATACCAGCATCTCGCAGGGTGGACATGCTCGTATTTCCGCGCATGGGAGCAGCTGTGGACTACCTGAACAGGCTCCTGAAGGCTGGACTCTGCATAGAAGCAGCTCACATCAACTGCAAGAGGCGGCTGAAGTTCTACACTCACAGCTACAGACTGAAGTACGGAAGGGACCCGGAGATACCAGCATGGGCGGAGGCGCTCCTCGCAATAGCATTCGCGGGCGACATCGAAGTTGTTGAGATGCAGCGGAACTACGCACTGAAGATCGCAAAGGAATTCGAGGCGCAATTGGTCGAGGAGCGGGAGATTGTCGACGCATGGTGGGCCTCGAAGTACACGCTCGATTTCGAGCCGTTCAAACAGAAATGGCCGGACTCGCAGAAGCAGAAGAAGTTCGGAGCGGCAGACCCGGGCGTGCCCATGGGAAGGCTGGAGGAGTTCTACCACAAGTACGTCGAGATAGCTGAGAAACACGAACTTGAGATCATCGGCATGAACGCATACCTCGAGCACCCGAACAGCATCGGCTTCTCGCTCTCGTGCGCGGTCTTCGTGGACTACAGGAGCGCTGACGAGGTGAGAAGGTTCAGGGAGTTCCATGACGAACTCAGCAAGCTGGCCGTAGCATTCGAAGGGACCATGAGCACATTCATGAGCGATACCTATCAGAAAGCTCCCTACCTAGAGCTGGAGCACGGGGCATCTCTGAAGTACATGAGAGAGGTCAAGAGGATATTCGATCCGAAGGGCATTCTCAACCCTGGCAAGAAATTCCTGAGAGAGGTCGGCAAGAAATGAGCGGCCTCGATGCGTTCAAGGAAGAGCTTGAGATTTGCTTCGGCACATCCTGCGGGTTCTGCGAGAGAGGATGCCCGGTCTACCAGGACCTGAAAGTCAAGACGCTTTGCATGAGAGGCAGGAACAGGACTATGCTGGGCCTCCTCCAGGGCAAATTCGAGATCACGCCAGCAGTGGTCCAAGCTGCGTTCGAGTGCACACTGTGTGGCAACTGTGACAGATGGTGCGCGCTCAAGAACACCGACCACACGCAAGCGTTCAGAGAATACCTCCTCAAGCACGGCGTGGAGCCGATGAAGGAGCACTCTTCTCTAGCCCTCAGCCTCAAGAACTATGGCAACCCGTGGTTCCAGCCGAGGAGCGCAAGGAATAGGTGGACGAAAGGACTCAACATCCCGAAAGCCGCGCCTGGACAACAAGATGTCCTGTTCTTCGCGGGTTGCACATCCGCCGTGACGAAACCACTCAACCGAAGCCTGGTAGCGACCGCGAAACTCCTCCAGAAGGCGGGCGTGAAGTTCTCGACAATGGGTCAGGACGAACCCTGCTGTGGCTCCACATTGCTGCGGGTCGGGCAGACGGATGCGTTCAACGAGCTTTCCGCGGCAAATCTGAAGAAGTTCGAAGCTCTCGGAGTCAAGAGGATCGTAACCGCGTGTCCAGGATGCTACACCACGCTGAAGAAGTCCCTTGAGGTAGCAGGGTCGAAGATCAAGGTGACCCACGCTGCGCAGGATATAGCACAACTTGTCAAGGATGGCAAGATCAAAGTCAAAAAGTCGACCGAGCGGATGACCTATCACGACCCGTGTCATCTCGGAAGACTAGGCGGAGTCTTCGACGATCCAAGGACGATTGTGGAAGCTGTCGCCACTCTCGTCGAGATGCCCAACAACAGGTACGAATCGAGGTGTTGCGGAGCCGGGGCAGGCCTTCAGACCGCATTTCCGAAATTGTCCAAGAACCTCGCGTCCAAAAGGATCGCAGAGGCGAAGGCGACAGGCGCGACGACGCTCGTGACCTCGTGTCCATTCTGCGAGACCCAGCTCAGAACAATTCCGGGGATGAAGGTTGTCGACCTGATGGAGCTTCTTCTGGATTCAGTTCAGGACATCGAGAAGAACAATGGACAGAATAGGAAAGCAATCTAGGGTTTGACACTGATCACGGCGATATTCTTCTTCTGGACTCGCGTTCATGAACCCTCATCGAGTCTCTGGCCATTGTCCAGATGATCAGGAACGTGAAAGCCATGGTCAGCGAAAGACCGCTCGCCCAGAGTATCTTCACCATCTCGGATGCGTCGGATATCGCGATGGCAAGATAGAGCAACGACACGCCTATGACGGCGAAGATCATGCTGAGCTGGATCGACATCCTCGATACTTCGCTTGCGGTTTGTGTTTCGACCATTTGACCCCCTGAGACGAATATTCCGCGGCTGCGTACTTAAGGGTTCGGCTGGATTGCCTAGAAACCTATGCCTGGACGAGCTCGTAAGTTATCCGCTCCCGATTCTTGCCCTTGTTCTCGCGCTTGATGACCTTGATCTTCCCGACCTCTGAGAGCGAGCGGACATGTGTTCCGGCACAAGGGCAGACATCGTATTGCTCGACCTTTACCACTCTCAGCTCCTGCACGGACTTGGGAAGAAGGTCCAAGTTGGCTCTCTGAGCGTCCACACTCTTCTCGATCTCAGCGCGGGATTCAGTGCATATCTCGACCTTGGCCCCCGAAGCCAAGACCTCGTTCGTGCGCCTTTCAACCTCGGCGATCATCTCGTCGGTGAATTTGATGGGTGCGAAATCTATCCGAGACCGATCATGATAGAGCTGATTCCCAACCGTTCGGGCCCTGCAGATGTCGTAGACGACTCCAGATAGTATGTGCTGCGCAGTGTGCATTCTCATGTGAGCGTATCTCCGCTCCCAATTGATAACGCCCCGGACGGCATCAGGCACGATGTCGGGGTTCTGAACCAGGTGATGCCTCACTCCCTCCTTCTTCGTGACCTCCTTGACCTCAGCCATCCCGCCTGACCAGACAAGAGAGCCTGTGTCAGAAGGTTGGCCGCCGCCCAGTGGGTAGAAGGCGGTCCTGTCAAGGACCACATAGTCAAAACCGCGTTCAACCACCTTCGCCTCGAACTCCTTGATGTAGTTCGATTCCACGTCCTTCATGTAGAGCATTTCAGTCATGATTAACACTAACCAATGAAAAACGGAAAAGAATAGGAAAGAGAAATAGTTTTACTCTTTTGGGGCACCGCAGTTCGGGCACGAATGCATGAATACCGGGTACTGAACATTGCAGTTCTTGCATCTTACCATCGGGGTCTGGTGCGCATGGTACTGAGCTCCAGGCGGAACCTGCTGTACCGGCGCGGGCCCTTGGATCGGTGCGGGTGGCGGAACGTAGGGCGAGGGCTGCTGTACCGAAACGGTGCCAGGCGAATACGGCTGGTAGCCAACGGGTGCCTGCGTCACGAGGGCATCCCCGAGCTTGGCGTATGTCAGGATCAGGAACAACGCAGGTAGGACGAACCCCACAAGGCCGAATATGATCCATATGAGGCTGTCGTTCTTCGCGTCGTGGAATCTGCCCTGGTCTATCGCATCGATGACCGTCTTCTTCATGAAAACGGCAGCCAGGAAACAGATGAGCATCCCGAAGAATCCGAACACGCCAACGATGAGCGCTCCGCGGCCGCTACCGGCCACCACGAAGAGCGTGATGGAGATTATGGCCAAGATGAACCACAGGACCGCTGTCAAGAAGAACATTATCTGTGCCCACCATGCAAACTTGCGGCCTTCTGCGACCTCTCGCGGAAGCCACGGCGGTGTGGTTCCGTGAGCGAATATTGTGCCCATTGGACTGTTCATTTGCGAATGCCTCCTCTAAATCATCCCTTCTTTCGCCGCCCTGAAGGCAGCTTCGCTCAATAATCGTGATGGCCATATATAGGCTTATCTAGTATTGGCCAGCATCCGCCCCCGGTCTCCGCGCCGAACTAGGATAGCGCGGTGCCCAGCTTATCGGTTTCCTCGATCGCGTCGAGGACCATCTTAGGCGTCACGAGAAATGGCATGCAAACCATCGAATCGCTGGGGTCGCACGCCTTGTCAGCGGCTAGGTGCAGTTGGCCTCTGTCGAGCTGCCCGAGCTCCTGCAATCGTATCGGGAGACTCATCGATTTGCACCACCGCATGACCCTCTCTATCTCGCCCATCGGGCGTTTCTCGAGCACCATCTGGACAAGGGTACCGAAAGCCACGATCTCGCCATGCTTCCGGGCGATTCCAGGCAAGATCGTTAGACCGTTATGAACGGCGTGAGCGGCAGCGCAGCCCCCTCCCCCGAATCCGAAACCACTCTGAAGCTTGATTGCCTCCACCACTGCCTCGACGGCCTCGGTAATCTTCCCAGCCTCGACGTCTTTCTTCGCTTGGAGGCCGTGGGTCATCAACGTCTGAAAGCATCTCAGGTTGACTTCGAGGGCTGCGGTCGTTGCCTGATCGCCCGCTTTCTTCGCTCGCTGAGACGCAGCGTAGGCTGGCTTCTCGAAGGCACATGCCAGAGCATCCCCCATGCCCTGAACGATGTACTGGGGAGGCGCTCTTCCGACAATCTCCGTATCGACGAGCACCAAGACCGGAGGCCTGCTCAGGTATAGGTCCTCAATGAACTTGTGATCGTCCGTGAATATCACCGCATCGGCCAAACCGTCAGCATTTGTCGCGCATTGAGTGGGAACCGAAATCGACGGCACATGAAGCCTCTCAGCGACCGCCTTGGCCGTGTCAACCGCCTTGCCACCACCGCAGCCGATGACGACGTCCACATCAATCTCTTCGGCCTTCGCTGATACCTCGCTTATCTTGGCGCGAGTGCACTCCGTGACATTGTCCACGTAGCCGACCAAGGGGACTCCAGCGGCTAGAAGGCTCGCTTGCACTCGCGCCTTGACCTTGGCGAAGCTCCTTCGTCCGCTGACGACGAAAGGTCGCTCGCCGTACTGCTTGACATAGGCTCCCAGCTGGTTCAGCACGCCCGCACCCTGGACGTATTTCGATGGCAGGATCATCTTCCTAGTGCCGCTCTCTGGCAGATAACGCACCTCTCAGAACTCTCGAATGGTAGGGACGTCGATGACTTATGCACATTTAGTTCTGTTGCATTATCGGGTGGTGACCCCTATGTCATCCCCGCAATGCCACTCGTTCCATTCGGCTCCGACCGTGCGGCCATCGCTGGCTCGTATAGGATCATCATCACGTCATGCTGGAACGCGCCGGGGTTGAACCTTAAACCCCCTGCCACCCCTTTCGAGATGGCTGTTTGCAGCAGGTTGATGCTGGCGTTGATGTGTCTGTCCATATGCCAGCCACATTCGCATTTGAACTCCGCACCCATTCGGGAATCCTGTATCCTCCCACATATCGGGCACGTTCTGCTGCTGTTTCTTGGATCTACCTTGACCACTGGGACGCCTCTCCACTGCGCTTTGTACTCGATGATCTGATGAAGTTTTCGCCTGGGCCAGATGCTCAGACGCCGATTCAGTTCCTTGCTCCTCTCCGGTCTCATTCCCTTCAGGTCCTCGAGAACTATCGCGGATTTCCGCTCCTCCGCGAACTTCAGGACCGAGTTCGCAACCTGGTGGAGCCTGTTGTTGATTCGATGGTGCTCTCTCGTACCCTCCTTTCTGCACAATTCTCTCGATTTTCGCCTGTCATGCGCCTTCTTCTTCTGCAGCCTCTTGCGCCTCTCGTGATGACGCTGCTGGATTACTGCGATGTCTGGGAACTCCGCTTTGACGGTCATGCTTGTGTCGTCCGTGATGAGCACGCCGTCCAGGCTCCTCTCGTTCGTGTCGAGCGAGAGAGCGGATTCTGGCGCAAACGGCTTCGGCGCATCCTTCCTGAACGCCACTATGACTCGATCCGGAAGGACGGTCAGCGATCCGAGGGAGAGGGCCATGTCATTCAGATACTTCCGATGATACTGGCTGACGACGAGCCTGAGCTCGACATGGCAGCCAGCCCTGATCGGAAGGTCGATGACTCCTGACTTCCGGTCGAGCTTGTACGCCTGGTTCTCTGCTTTCATCATCAGTCGCTTGACATAGGGGATCCTGCCGGTGACACCTTTCCGAATGCACCTGCGGTGGTTCTTCAGAGCGCTCCCGGCGACTTCGAACGCGGATACCAGATGCTGAGCATACATCCTTGGATGTTGTTTGCGGAAATCCCTATACGCAGTCTTGACCAGGGCGTTCCTCGAAGTTACCCGGGCCTGAAGTCCTGCCCGGATTGCGTTGTTGACTGCCAATCTGAAGTCCTCGAGAAGAAGCTTCGCATCCGATGGGAGGTCCGAATCCAAGTAGAAGGCGATTCCTCTGACCAGCATCTTGTCCTTGACGACTGCTGGCATATTACGCTTCTTGACTACATGTAGCATTCGGGCGGCGATATTCGCACCAGCGGGCACCTTCGCCACCCGAATTGTTCCAGAACCGTAATCCACAAAGACATAAGTAGACTGAGATTATAACGCACCTGCAGAATCAAGCGAATTGAACATTTCGTTCAGCAGCTTGCTGGACTGTGAACTAATGAAGTACGAAGACTACAAGAACATATATTCTCAGCTGAAGAAACCATCGGACATTGACCATCTCGCGGAGAGGCTCGGCATAGACCGGGAATTCCTCCTTGTTCTCTATACGCAAAGGACCGTCAGGGACGCCACTCGAAGGTTCTACATCGTCAAGAAGGACATCAAGAAGATCGCCAAGGAGTGGCGAAGAGGAACATCGATGGCCAAGATCGCCAGGATCATCAACTTCCCACCAGTGCTCCTCGGGCTGATGTTGGGAGCGGAGATAGGCCTGCCAAGAAAGCAGTTCTGGAAGTACATCAGAGACCCGGACTCGTGCCACGATAAGCGGCTCAGGAAGGAGCTCATGCAGATTGCAGAAGAGGACATGATCTACTCTCCGAGAGGAGCCCAGATCCAGACCGACAGAGGTATCTGGGGCGAGAAGAAACTCCAGGAATGGCTGGACAAGAGGGGGCTGAAGTACAGGACGGAGGTCGACCTCAGGGCAACTCACAAGAAGACTCCGGACTGCCTGCTCGAGAAGCCTATCCAGATCGACGGGATGAAGATCCACTGGATCGAGTCGAAAGCCTCGTTCGGGGACGACATAGAACTCCGGAAGAACGCGCGCAGACAGCTCAAACCATACACGGAGTTGTTCGGCACGGGAGCCGTCGTCTACTGGTTCGGGTTCCTTGAGGGCGTCGAACCACCCGAGGGCGTAGTGCTGCTTCCAGGCACGTTCTTCGACAACCACAAGCGGGACCACGTACCTGGCAAACATTTTTAACTCTTGACGATTATAATTTCGCATATGGCGCATGTCTCGGGCAAGCTCATCTCGGCTGGCGACCTGGAGAAGTACAGCTATTGCCCGCTGAGCTGGTGGCTGAGCCAAGAATTCGAAGGGGATGCCCAGGAACTCTCAGATGGAATACAGGGGCATGAGAAGCTCGGCAAATCCCTGTGGAAGATCGACTCTGGGGAGAAGACTGCGCGCGAGTCCGAGACCTTGGTTTTCTGGTGGGCAATCGTTGCTACGGTCATGGCCATCGTAGGACTGGAGGTCCTGCCAGTCAAGAATGCGCTCGATCTGAGCCAAGTCCTCGGCGTAGTGGCACTCATCTGGATGCTTGCAGCCACGTACTTCCTCTACAAAGCGACCAAGTCCACGATGCACAGCACAGTGGTCAATTACGAGAAGCTCATACTCACATTCGCGATCATCGCGATGCTGATCGCCGTCAACGCTGTGGCTTTCCTGATAACGGACGCGCGCTTGGCCGAAGCCCTGGAGATCTTGGCGATAATATGGCTTGTCGGAGCGTCGTACTTCATGTACAGGACTCTGAAATCCTCAGGCATGATCGAATCTCTCCGGAGGGAGTTCAGAGTCAGAGGGAAGATCGAGTACATCGATATGGATTCTGCGAAGGTGTTCAAATCGGAGAAGTACGGTCTATCAGGAAGGCCGGACTACATAATCAAGGTCAATGACAAGCTCATCCCTGTGGAGGAGAAGACCGGAAGGACTCCACGAGGACCGTTGTTCTCGCATATACTCCAGATCGCAGCATACTGCTTGCTGATAGAAGATGGCACTGGCAAGCTGCCGCCATACGGCCTTGTCAAGTATCCAGAGCACGAACACGAGATCGAGTACAACGAAGATCTGAAGAAGGTGCTGCTGGAGAAGCTCGGTGAGATGCGGACGATCATGAAGACGGGCGATGCGCACAGGAATCATGAAAGGCCTGGTAAGTGCAGGAGCTGTTCTCGGAGAGAGGTCTGCCCAGAGAGATTGGCGTGAAGCGCTACTCGACCGTCACAGTCTTCGCGATGTTCTTCGGTTTGTCGATCGGACACCCACGCGCCTTGGCGAGGTAGTAGGCCCACAACTGCAGCACAACAATCACAGGTACAGGCGAGAACATCGGAGGTATCTCCCGTATCCATATCGCGTCATCTACGTATCTCGGAAGCTCCGTGTCTCCCTCAAAACCAATGGCTATGACTGGACTTCCCCTCGCAGATACCTCGCTTATGTTCCCGAGCATCTTCTCGTATGTGTGGTCCTTGACTGCGATCGCCACGATGGGCGAGTCCCTCGATATCAGGGCCAAAGGTCCATGCTTGAGCTCGCCCGCGGGGAATCCCTCTCCGTGGATATAGGCAATCTCCTTGGTCTTCAGGGCGCCTTCGAGAGCTATGGGATAGTTAATGCTCCTGCCTATGAAGAACATATCCCTGGCTGAGGAGTACTTCTTGGCCAATGCCTCGATCTCCGAAGCCTGATTCAGGACATCCTGCACCGACCTTGGGAGGTTTCTGAGAGTCCCGATAATGGACCTCTTGACCTGGGCCGTCAACGACCTGTTCTGCGCCCCAAGTTCCATGGCAAGGAGATACAGAGCGACGAGTTGCGTGGTGAATGTCTTGGTAGCCGCGACGCCGATTTCGGGACCGGCCCGCGTGTAGATCGTATGGTCGACCTCCCTCGTGATCGCAGACCCGATCACGTTCGCGATTCCTATCGTCTTGTTGCCCCGCTTCTTGGCCTCCCTCGCGGCGCCTAGTGTGTCCGCAGTCTCTCCGCTCTGGGTGATCAGGACGACAAGTGGATTCTCCCTCGAAACGGACGAATACCTGTATTCGGAAGATATCTGGACCGTCGTCGGGATCCGCGCAAGCTCTTCGATGATGTATTTGCCAACGAGACCCGCGTAGTACGAAGTCCCACAGGCAACGATTTTCACGGTCGAGAAGTGTTCGTCCTGAAAGAACGGTTCTGACTCGACCGATTCAATCCTGCCCAGCAGCGAATCATGGATCGCATCTGGCTGCTCGAATATCTCTTTGAGCATGAAGTGCGCATATCCACTCTTCTCGGCGTCCTCAAGGTTCCAAGTGATCTTCTGAGGCTCCCTTCGGACCTCGTTGCCCTTGCCATCGACTATCTTCATCGAGTCCTTCGTGATGCTGACGACCTCGCCGTCCTGGATGTAGACCATGCGGTTGGTGTACTTCAGCAACGCAGTGACATCGCTCGCGATGAAGTTCTCACCATCGCCCAGTCCGACGACGAGCGGACTCTCGCGCCTCGTGGCGACGACTTGGTCGCATCCAGCGAATACGACCGCAAAAGTGTATGTCCCGTCGACCTTCTCGAGTGCATTCTGCACAGCCTTGACGAGGTCATCCTTGAGCTCCGCCTCCACAAGGTGCGCGAAGACCTCGCTGTCGGTGTCCGAGGTGAAGTTGTGACCGCTCTTCTGCAGCTCCTCGCGGACACCCATGAAGTTGCTGATGATGCCGTTGTGCGCGACGGCAAGCCTGTTCGAGCAGTCGGTGAGCGGATGAGCGTTCACGGTGGTCGGCTTGCCCTGCGTGGCCCACCTTGTGTGCGCGATCCCCACCGAGCCCTTCATCTCCGGCATCGCGGCCTCGAGGACCGCTATCTCGCCCTTGCTCTTGAAGAGCTGGAGCCCCGTACCGACAACAGCCAGCCCCGCCGAATCGTAGCCTCTGTACTCCAGCCGTTTCAGACAATCGAGAAGGATGGGCTGCGCATCCCGCCACCCCGCGTAACCAACTATGCCACACATTCGAAATGACCTCTAGGTTACGAGCGACCTGTTAGGCAGGTTCCTAATTATCTTCGCCCCGCTCGATATCTTGCACCCGGCACCGACGATCGTGCCGGGTTCGATCATGACGCCTGTGCCGAACGCAGTGTCCTCGCCCATGATCGACCCTATGTGAGGGACTTTGTAGAACTCGTCCCCGATGTTGACGTAGGCCTCAGCGCCTGCGCCCATGAGGTGCGACTGCGACTTCACACCGTAACCGAGAACGCAATGCGAGAGATACGAGTGCGCCCCGATGCTGCAGTTGCTCATGAGGATGCTGTTCTTGACCACGGAATATGGTTCGACTGTGACGCTGTTGCCGATGCTAGTGGACGGGAAGATGGTGACATTGGGCCCTATGTCGCAGCCGTCGCCTATCAGCACGGGACCGTAGATAGTCGTGCCCGCCCTTATCACGGTCTCCTCGCCGATCCCGACAGGCCCTTGGATGACGACCTGGGACTCTATCTTGCCTGCAGTCCGCACGGGGAGGTTCTCTAGAGCGGCCGCATTCAGCTCGAGAAGGTCCCACGGATATACGGCGTCGATCCAGAGGCCGTCTGAGAACACGGGCGTGAGCGGGTCGTGCCCCAAGCTCACCTGGACCGCGTTGCTAAGGCCGTACTCGCCCATGGCGATGCACTGGTCTATGAACTGGAATATCCTGTCACTAAGGCAGTACATGCCCGTGAGGATGATGTTGGAGATCATCTCGGTAGGCTTCTCGTAGACTCCCTTGATCGAGCCCTTCTCAAGGGTCACCACACCGTACTTGGACGGGTTCTCGCTCTCGACGACGAGCGCGCTCGGACATACTCCCGCCCTCAACAGGTCGCCGACCGCGCGCCTGTCGATGACGTTGTCCCCGGGAAGCACCAGAAACTCCCCGGACATCCGGTCCTTCGCGCATGCGAGGGCATGGCCGTTCCCCAGCTGCTTCTCCTGAACGACATACTCTATCTTCGCCCCGAACTTCTTCCCGTCCTCGAAGTGGGACATGATCCGTTCTTTGCGGTAACCGACAACCATGATGATATCGTGGACATCGTTCTTCACGAGCGAATCCACCACATACTCCAGGATCGGCCGGTTCGCGATAGGTATCATCACCTTCGGCTCAGACACTGTGAGCGGCCGAAGCCTCATGCCTTCCCCCGCAGCCAGCACTACCGCCTTCATCAGAAACTCACCGACAAAAACCTACATGATTGCCGCCACTTAATGGTTGCGCACCACAGGCCAGCAATCACTCCTCCTCTTCGCCTTCCTCGTTTATCTGACCGTAGATCTTCCGGTTCCGAGCCTCGACCTTCATCTGCGTGGCCTCCTCGAACACATCGCACTCGCACCTGATACGAGTCATCATGTCCTTCTTCACGCAGTAGCCGAATCCAGGCCCTGAACCCTCCTCGGGCCGCGGGTCCCAAGACAAGCACACTGGGCACAACTGCCGCTGATTCTTGCCCCCTTTGCAGGTTGGATGAGAAGTCACGGGCATCGTATGTGTCTTACCCGATATATCAGAATTTCGATTGATAGATCTAACCTAGGTCGTTTTCTCGAACCATCTGGATGTAGCCTACAAGCAGTGCTGGCTACTATCTGGCTACGCGGAAATGACTCCTCTGGATATCATGACAACACGGGGGACCAGGGGCGCGTACAGAAAGGAAGACAGAATCGCACTCCCGCCGGAACTGCAGAAGGAATTGGTCGAGAAGGCCGCAGCTAAGTACGGCAACTGCCAAGAGCTAGCCAAACACCTGAACATACCGAAGTCCTCGGTGCATTACTATCGGATTGGGCGTCTAACGATGCCGGCGTCGGTTCTTGCAAAGATGCAGGGGATTGTCGATGATGAAGGCCTCAGAGGACGCATTGAGGAAATGGGCGTCATGAAGGATAGGTCGTGGGCGACGGAACACGCGCAGGACGTTTTTCGAGAAATCTGCCGAGATAGGCTTAGACTGCCGACGAAAGAAGAGTTGATGAGAGATGAGGAATTGAGAAGGAAGGCCGCCACCATTATCTCCTACGTCATGGCGGAGGGATCTGTCTGGATGCAGAAGGAACGGTCCGGCGAACATGCGGCCAATGTCACATTCGCCGAGCACGAGAACGATCTCTACGAACATTTCAGGTCGCTATGCAAAGCGGTGTTTCTTCACGACATTGGCCCGCCTCAGATGCCGGGAAATGGCGCGCGCGCAATTAGAGGATTCATTTACCCAAGATTCATTGCAGAATGGCTAGTCTATAACGGTGTACCGATTGGGGACAAAGCTGCGAATCCGTGCCACCTCCCCGGATGGGTAATGGAATCAGAGGATCGGTCGACTTGGATACATGCAATCCAGCCGTGGTGCGACGGCGAAGGATCCGTGAGATTGAGTTCTGGAGGGAATTTGAACGGGTTCTCAATGACGCAATCGAGACACACGATGCTAGATCTGATTTCGCTCCCTCCGCGATTGAGCCATGGGCGATCGGGAAGGTTCCTCGCAAGGAGAGACATCGACCGGTCGACCATCCTCGGCGTTCCAGTCGCAACGTACTGCTACGGGGCATACAGAAGCGACATCTTCGAAGACGTGTTTGGCCTCCTCCGACGTCTGGGCTACGAGCCAACTCTTCGCATCCACAGCCTCTACTTGAAGGATGATGGCTTCTGGAGCTGCAACTGGGCCATCAATATGAGCTCTTCCGATTGCTCTCGGCTGGTGGAGGTGGGGCTTGTCATTCAGAGAAGAAAAGTGGAATTGATTGAAGGCCTCTAGAGTTGAATTCACACATTTTTATACAAATAACATAATAAAAACCGTAGCGGGGGCTAGATTTGAACTAGCGATCTTCAGGTTATGAGCCTGATGGGATTTCCAAGCTACCCCACCCCGCTGTTTCCGACTAACGATGACGGTATAGTTAAAAGTATCCGTGTGACAGAGCGGCGGACCGTTTCAAAAGAACTTCCTGAGTCTGAGCAAATCCTCTATCGAGCCCTTCACCTGGAGTTTCCGTGTCGCATACGCCTTCATGACTCTGAGTTCCCCGCTCCTCAATTGAAATAGCGTCTCCTTGCTGGCGATAATCCTGATATCTGGATTCTGAGTCGGCCCTTTACTAAACTCTCCAACACGCGCGTTCTCCAGCACGAAATTGTACAACTCTCCATCCGTGATTTCGACCTGTATGACCTTCCTCACGCCTTGGAGCTCCGCGCTAAGTTTCGGGTCCTCTGAGGCCTTCTTGTTGAACCTCGCGATGGTTTCTTTCAGGAGCTCTTCGACCAACTTCATCCCTCGAATGTGTCGAGCTTCCGCAGAGAGTTCAACATCATTAGGTTTTTGGCGGGCTCCCAGGACATGCGAGTATGTGGAGGGCAGCATTTGTGCTCGGACACGTAGTGTTCCAGGAAGGCCGTTGTGATCGGGTCCGTCATGTATCCTGAGCCGATCGGCTCTCCAATCTCCCTTTCGATCTCCTTGATGCGGGCGTCTCTCATGACCTTTGCCACTATGGAGGCGGCTGACACGACGGGGTACGTATCGTCCGCCTTGTGCTCGGAGACAATCCGGGGTCTGCATTTAAGCTTGGTCTTGATCATCTTCGCGAACTGCTCTTCGCTCGTGTCTGCTGCGTCGACGTACGCCACTTCTGGTGAGAACCGGTCGATGAGTCGCGCGAAGACATTCGCTTCGAGTTCGTTCAAGGAGCAGTCTCTCATGTCTATCTCTTCAGCAGGCACCTCGATCAGCTCAACCCTTGCCAGCTTGCGTATCTTGGGCGCGAGCTCCTCGCGTTTCTTGGGCGTGAGTTTCTTCGAGTCTCTGACGCCGAGACTAATGAGCGAGGCATCCGATTCGACCGCGACGGCGCAAACCACCATCGGGCCCAAGACCGGCCCTCTGCCCGCCTCATCCACGCCGCAAATCATCTCTCTCTGGATAGGGGAGAGCGTAGATAGAGGTTTTGAGTTCCCTCCGGAAAGGCTTAATGTCCCTCTGGGCAATATTGCCGGAGATGATCGCGAGGGCGCAGCAGGATCTTCTTGGCTTGGACCTGAGCGCGAACAGAGACCTGCTTCTCATAGTCTCCATCTTGTTGATAGTGATCGGTCTGTTCCTGGCGTTCGCCGGTCGCAGGATCTGGAAGCGCGTGATGTCCTTGATCGGCGCAATCATCGGCGGTCTCATCGGCTTCGCGCTCGGCACCGCTGTCGGAGGCGTGCTCATTGGTATCATCGCTGGGACCCTCGCTTCGATCGTCGGGAGCGCTCTGTTCATCTTCCTGGCGAGGGTAGGGATAGGCGTTGTCAGCGGTGTTCTGGGGTTCTTCGTGGTCAACCTTCTCTTCGCGAACGAGATGGTTGCCCTCATAGCCGGAGTAGTCGCCTTCGCTGTCACGTTCGCTTTCATAGAAGCTGCAATCGGGATCGTGACTGCTGTCGTTGGCGGTTTGCTCGTAGGGTTTGGGCTTGTGCTAATAGAGCAAGACATGATGGTCGTTGTGCTCAGCCTTCTTGCGGTGATGGTTTTTGGTGCCGCGTTCCAGATGATCGCGCTCAAGGACGAGTCCGAGCACATGCGCAGGATGGATAGCGTGGGGACGAGGAGTGCCGTCGCCGCGGCCGCTGTGGCTCCCCCAGAATCTCCTCCGATGCCTGGAAGGACCTGCCCGAAGTGCGGCGGACCGCTCAGGTACATTCCGGAATACGACAGATACTTCTGCTATCGGTGCCAGCAGTACGAGTGAATAAAAAGCACGGCTGAGCTACCGTTCGGATAGTAAATTCGCCACTATTTATTATTCTCGCCAAGTTATGGCGACCCGTTGACGCAGAAGGACACTCTGGATTGTCAGGCCAAGAGACTGAAAGACAGCTTCAAATTGACGAGGGTTGGGGTCACCGGAGTCCGCAAACCCGTCGTTGTTCACAGGGACGGGAAGGACAACCATCTCACCGCCGTTATCGATGCCTTCGTCGACCTCCCATCGACTCAGCGCGGATCGCACATGTCCCGGAACGTCGAGGTCATCACCGAGATGCTCGAGGAGAGCGTGAGAGCGAAGGTATCGAGCCTGGAACAGCTGACCGCGAACCTGTGCAAGAAGCTCCTGGAGCGGCACGAATACGCCAGCTTCGCCGAGGTCCAGATGTCCGCGGATTACTTTCTCGAGCGGCGGCCTGATGGTGGCAAAGCCTCGCTCGAACCGTTCAAGCTGACTGCGAAGGCCACCGCGATGCGAGGGAACGGCCTGATGAGACTCATCGGGGTCGAGGTCCAGGGCATGACAGCGTGTCCGTGCGCCATGGAGACCGTAAGGCATAAGCTCGCCTCGAAACGCCCGGACCTCAAGAAGATCCCGTCAGATGTCCCGATGATATCCCACAATCAGAGGAATAGGACCTCGCTGATCGTGGAGGTGCCCGAACATGTCGAGATCGAGGCCGACGACCTAATCAATATCGTCGAGGGCTCGCTCAGCAGCCCGACGTACGGTATACTGAAGCGCAGTGACGAAGCGAATGTCGTCTTGAAAGCGCATGAGAACCCGAAGTTCGTCGAGGATGTCGTCAGGGACATTCTGGGCAAGGTTCTGCGGAAGTACAAGAACCTGGACGACTCAGTGCACGTCACGGTGCGGAGCGAGAGCGAGGAGTCGATCCACAAGCACAACGCTTTTGCCGAGAGAGTCACTACCCTGGGTGAGCTGAGGAGCAAGTGACCAGCGAGAGAAGGAGGCAGCGGCCTGAGCCAGGGGCCGTCAAAGCTCTTGCAGTGGACGTCGACGGAACGCTCGCAGATGATTCTAGGAGGGTCAACCTCGAGGCCGTGGCCGCGCTCCGCGAAGTCCAAGATTCTGGGATACCGGTGATGCTCGCAAGCGGGAACGTCCTGCCGATCGCGTACGCGCTCTCCAACTACCTGGGCCTCACGGGGCCGATAGTCGCCGAGAACGGCGGGATCGTGTCATACCAGCAGAAGATATGGGTCTTGGGAGATCCTGAGGGTCCCCGAAAGGCATACGATTTCCTCAGGACGGAGATGGACGCTCAGAAACTCTTCACAGACAGATGGCGAGAGACCGAGGTCGGGCTCACACGAGAAGTGAACCTCGAGAAGGTCAGGGACGTCCTGAAGGATTGGCCAGTCGAGGTCCAGACCACGGGTTGGGCGATCCACATCATGGAGAAGGGGATGAACAAGTTCCGCGGGATCCAGAAGGGCTGCGAGCTCCTCGGGATCTCGCCCAAGGACGTCGCCGCGATAGGCGATTCAGACAACGATGAGATGATGATCCGCGAATGCGGTTACGGAATCGCGGTCGGAAACGCGTTCGAGGACACGAAGCGAGCAGCGTCCTTTGTCGCCAAGGGGTCCGATGGCAAAGGCGTGATCGAAGGGCTCATGTGGCTGGGGATCCTGCGACGCTAGGCTCGGAAGGTTTTATCTCGCAGCGAATCGCTTCGAAGTACGCCATGTCAATGATCGGCATTTGCAGCATATGCGGTCGGCCGGCAAACACGACCTGCCCGCTCTGTGGAAGGCTTGTCTGCCTGCAGGACTCAGACCCTGTCACCCACGTGTGCCGGGCCTGCGGTGGGAGACAACATAGAGTGAAGCGATTGACCTGAGTGTGATCAGAGGAGCTTCTTCGCGCCTTCCTCAGTGATGCCCGCGGCTTTCAGTAGGTACTTCAGACCCTTCTTGAGGATGATCTCCTTGGTCTTGTCGTCAAGGAACTTCTCCATGACCACGGGCGCTCTCAGGATGTACTCGACCCCGAACTCTGAGAAGTAGTATCTCGCGTTGTCCGGATCCAGCTCTGCAGCCTTCAGATAGGCCGCCTCCGCCTCGTTGAACCTGCCGATCTCGATGAGATATGCAGCGTATGAGGACTCGTAGATAGGATTCTTCGGGTCCAGCTCGACAGACTTCTTGTAGAGCTCCATGACCTCCTCGGGAGCCATCTTCGGAACACCTACGGATGCCTCGGCCTTTCCGAAGTAGGCGTCCGCGCACTTGGGGTCCGTCTTGAGGACCTTGTTGTACTTCGATACTGCGGCGTCGAAATCGCCGTTGGCCAACGCATCCTGCGCTTCCATCAGGTCCTTCTCAATGCCTGCCATGTTCTCAGACCTTCTCGAATCCTTAGTGAAACATCAATGTCCGGAGGGTGTAATAAAACGTTTCTTCGAGTTGTGTAGGGAGACGAGGATAATGCAGCGACAGATGTCAGAACAGAGACATGATGTCGGCCGAGGAGTCCCTAAGGTATTGCAGGTTCAAGCGGTCTACGATGGAATACGGCGAACGCTCCCAACTATTGCCAGTATCGAGCATTGGGTCGACCACGAATCCTTCGTGAATTGCATCATGTATGCCAGCTATGATTTCCGATGCGGCGTAAAGCGCATCGTTCAAGGTCGCATTCTCGGAATAGGGGTAGTCCAGAGTCGCGTTACCCCAAAGCCCGATGGCGACGATCTGGGCATTCGCCAGCAGCGCTGCTACCGCTTCCTTGAGAAGCGAGAATGTCTCGTTCTTCTCCTTGTCGTTCAGGTACATCTCTCGAACACTCCACACCGCGTCCAGGAGAGATCCGAGATCTCCCTGCATGAAATCTCCCCACATCGCCCGATGGACTATTGTGTCTCCCCCGTAGTCCAGCATGCCCTTCAACGAGACTTCGGTGAGGTGCGTGGAATCTAGCATATCATTCATCAGCACCCATTGGGCCCTGTATTTCGCATCGTGGTAGTCTTTGGCTTGAAGGTAGTAGAAGACGGCGACACCGGAAAGGACAACAACAATCGCTACGAGAATCGAGACTGCTATCTTCAGTACGCTCGTTCCGCCACCTCTTTCCAGAGTCAGACCATGATCATTCATTCTCGCCATCCCCGTTGCCTCCGCGAACGTGAGGCCTGGACCGTTGATGGCCAAAACCTTTTATTAAGATTGCTGGTACCTGAAGTCAGAGCTTATCGGAGGTTAGCAACTTGATGCCCGGCGGAAGGATGAACCCCAAGCAGATGAAGGCCATGATGAAGCGGATGGGGATAGACCAGGAGGAAATGCCTGGCGTCGAAGAGGTCATCATCAAGACAAAGACAAAAGAGCTCGTGTTCAAGGATGTCGTCGTCACCGCCGTGAGCGTCCAGGGACAGAAGACTTACCAAATCGTTGGCAGACCGCAGGAGAGAGAGCGACGGTTCGAAGAGGGCGAGGAAGAAGGCGGCGTCCCTGATGACGACATCAAACTGGTCATGTCCCAGACGGGCTGCACTGCCGCTGAGGCAAAGAAAGCGCTCCAGGAGACAGACGGAGCTCCCGCAGAAGCCATCCTCAAGATCATGTCCTCACGCACGTAAGGCGCAAATTGATGGTCCCCCCGCATCATTCATCAGAGGCTACTGTGTGAACGGGCACGGACACGCTGGTGGAGCAACTCAAGAATGATAGAAATCGTCGGCCTCGGCAGAACCTTCGACGGGAAAGCAGCGGTGGAAGACCTGAACCTGACGGTGGAGAAGGGAGAGGTCTTTGGATTGTTGGGGCCCAACGGCGCGGGAAAGACCACGACGATCAGGATGCTTGCCTGCCTGATCAAGCAGACCTCGGGAACGGCCTTCGTGAACGGTCTTGAGATCAACACGAGTTCGGACTCACAGAAGATACGGGGCATAGTCGGCGTGCTCCCGGAATCGCCTGGACTGTACGAGTCGCTGAGCGCGAACAGGAATCTCGATTTCTTTGCGCAGCTGTACGGCGTGCCGAAGGATAAGAGAGAGAAGAGGATCGAGGAGCTCCTGAAGATGCTCGACCTCTGGGACCGCAGGGACGAGCCTGTGGCAACCTACTCCAAGGGCATGAAGCAGAAGATAGCAATCGCCCGCGCCTTCGTCCACGATCCACAGGTCGTGTTCCTCGACGAGCCCACAGCCGGTCTTGACCCTCAGGCTTCTCTGACCGTGCGTGAGTTCATCGTGGCTCTAAAGAAAGAGGGGAGGACAGTGTTCATCAACAGCCACCACCTGGACGAAGTGGAGAGGCTCTGCGACAGGATCGCTGTGATGAACAGGACCGCTCTCGCGATAGGCTCGCCCAAGGACCTCGCAAGAAGATACTGGGGGAGAACCACAGTAGTGGAGCTCGCGTCGCTGGACCCCGCATACGGGGACGTCGTTCGTGGACTGGATTTCGCCTCCAATGTGCGCATTGACGACGGACGGATTCTTGTCGACCTGGATGACCCTGAAATCAGGAACCCGGTGATCGTCGAGAAGCTGACGCGCGCAGGGGCGAAGATAGAATACGTTACTGAACTGAAGCGTTCGCTCGAGGACGTCTATATGAAACTCATCGGAGGAGGGAGCCGATGAGGATCGATAGGGCTGTAATCGTAGCGAAGAAGGATCTTTCCGAGTTCAGGAAGAACAGGTACATCATGATGACCATAGTCATGATGCCGCTCATCTCGTCAGTGATCCTACCGATCGTGTATGTCGTCCCGATCAATCAACTAAGCAGGCAGAGTGAGGCTGACCTAGACTTGAGATTCAACACGACTTACTCCCTGGAAAATGCGACCTTGATGGATGCGACGATTCTCGATGCAAGAATCGAGCACGTAAACATAACCAACTGCGTCATCCGGAACAGCATCGTGGAGAACTGCACCATACTGAATTCGAACTTCAACGAATCGCGGATAGCGTATTCCTCGGTCAAGAACAGCATGCTAGAACGATGCTATCTGGTGAATTTGACGCTCGATGTCGGGAACACAGTCCGCTCATCGCAGTACGCAGGCGGCAGCCATGAACTCGACCAGCTGAAGACGCTCATGTTCAATGTGCTGCTGATACTTCTGATCATGATCCCAGTCACCATACCGACTGTCACGGCTTCCTACAGCTTCGTGGGCGAGAAGGTGAACAAGAGCCTCGAGCCGCTCTTGGCGACGCCGACGACCGACCTCGAGCTGCTCGCGGGCAAGTCGGGATCGATCTTCGCCTTGAGCATGGGCGCGACTTGGCTTTCGTTCGTCGTCGCGGTAGTTCTGGTAGATGTTCTCACGGAACCTTCCTTGGGGTACTACCCGCTCCCGAACACTTATTGGATCGTCGGGATACTTCTCCTAGCTCCCGGAATGTGTCTGATGAGCATCTTGGCGAATGTGATAATTTCGTCTAGAGTGAATGATGTGAGGGTGTCGCAGCAGATCGGGGGCGTGCTTATCCTTCCGGTCCTGTTGTTCTTCTTCTTCAGCTTAGCAGGCGTGCTTTCCACCGCGCTGCTCCCTATGTTGGTCTTCTCCCTTGGAGTGTTAGTGGTCGATGCCGGCATCGTGCTTCTGAGCCTGAGGGTCTTCAACAGGGAAGAGATACTGGTGAACTGGAAGTAGCCACCACCTTGCTACAAAAAGCTTAAAGAACAAGCTGTCATTCCGAAGATGCTCACGAGATGGTTCACATGAAACTGATCGACATGAAGACAAAGTGCAGGATGTGCGGCAAGGAGCTCATCGCCGACGACAAGGACGACGATTTCGTGTCCTTCTACTGCATGAAGTGCGGTGTGTACACTACAAGGCCTGTCGAGGAGTTCAAGGACGAACCGAAACCTGAGCCACCGGCTCCGGCCAAGCCCGAGGAGAAGAAGGTTTGAGCAGCGACTCGAACTGTACTGGAGCCAGCATTTCTTCAATCCACCAACACTTATATACGCAGTTAGCTTTTGCCTCAAGACGGCGCTCTGAAAACCGCTATTCCAGCGCCAATCCACGTGCCCCGGTAGTGTAGCGGCCTATCATCCGAGCCTGTCGAGTTCGGGACTCGGGTCCAAATCCCGACCGGGGCGCCATCTTCTTCAATTGCGCGATAGAAGCAAGTGATAGAACATCTCGGTCTCGAATCGAGAGACCAGCGTGAACCATTTGCTCGAGGTTCTCAGAACGTCCTCCGGCTTCTTCCTCTCCTTCACGGGCGGACCAAAGGGCGTGTCACGTTTCTGAAAATCAATCACCGACAACGATCCGTGCCTTCGAAGTACGCGAGCGCATTCCTCAACGAGTATCTTTTGACTGCCAACCTCATGATAGATGAACGCGGCGAGGACGTGGTCCATTGACGAGTCGGCGAGCGGAAGCTCGGTGATCTCTCCTCGGAGAACCCGCACGTTCTCCTCATCTCTCTCGCGGACACGCTTCGAAAGGATCTCAAGCATCTTCGGCTCCATGTCAATCGCAATCACTTCTCGGACCTCTCTCGCGACAGGGAACGTGAAGTACCCTGTGCCCGCACCGAGATCCGCGACCACATCGTCTCTTCCGAGGCCGAGTCTCGGCAAGATGCCCTCGATTGGGATGCTCTCACGGCGTTCCAGACCCTCGAGGCGCTCGATGAAGTCGCCTTCGGCCGAGAAACGGTGCTCTTCACGTTCTCTTCTGCCTTTTTCGGACGAGGCTTTCTCGCGCTTCATTGGACACCGATTCGGGATGGTGAGGCATATTGATTCCGCCTCCCATCGGCAGCGAACTGACGCCACATCTTGCCAGTCGTTGCTCCACGAGAAGCGGAGGTAACAGATGTTCTGGAATGGACACTTGTGAACCGTGGTTTCCGATGGACAAGCCTTATCTATTCCATAAGCAGATATGGTAAGCCCCTTCCCGGAGAGAGCATGGCCACTAGAAACGAGATAGAGAGTCTCATCTTCTATGTTCTCGGCGAGAACAACAGGCAACTGCTGATCAAATCCGGCCTTGACGGAGTGTCGAAGGAGAATCGTGTCGTGGCCCTGAGAGGTTTGCAGGACCTAGGTTGGATCGGACATGGCGGTCTTGCGGATTTTGAGGAGAGTTATTCGCTGACCAAGGAAGGAAGGAGGATTGTTGCCGCTCATCCTGAGGTCTCGAGTCTAGAGAAGAATGCACAGGCGCACATCTCTGCCCTTAGAGAAGTCGACGGAGGGAACAATGGAACGAGAAAGGATGCGCTGAAGAGGCTCATTGAGATAGAATGCGAAATGAGTGCCTGGGACAGTGCGCTATTGAACTGCTACGAGTTGAGAAAGCTTGCAGAGCGCACCAGGGACATCGATTGCGCAGCGTTCACATTGTACTATCAAGGAAGAGTCGAGCTCACGCAGAATCGTTGGGACGAAGCCCTCGAATCATATCTGAATGCCATCGAGAAGTACATGGAAGCCGGAGACCGCAAGGGGGTCTGCGCCGCAAATCGAGCCATGGGAGTTGTCTACGGCAACAAAGGAGACCATGCGTCTGCACTTCGGTGTCTGGAAAGCAGCCTGTCGATGGCTAGAGCTATCGGGGACAGGGAGCTGGAGGCGAAGGCTCAGGTAAACCTGGCAATCATCTATGACCTCGAAGGAAAGGACCAGGAGTCCGAAGATGCGAGCAAGGACTGCTTGAGCTATTTCATTGAATCTGGAGACAGTGCCACCGCTTCCAGAACATCCAACAATCTCGGCGTCCTCAACTTGTCTAGAGAAAGGTACGATGTTGCTGCCGAGTATTTTGAGGAATCCATCGCATCATGCAGAGCACAGCAGCACAGAGAGGTTCTGGGTGCTGCACTTGTGAATGCTGGATATTGCTACGCGAGAATCGGGGAGATGGAACGATCCCTCCGATACACGGACGAGGCAGTCTCGATATTCAGAGAACCAAACAATCTGAACATGCTGGCGCTCGCATACAGGAACTACGGATTCACTGAGTTCCGCAACTCCGATATCCATAAGGGGCTAGAGTGGTTTGAGAAGTCGGTGAGAACGGCGAAAGCATCTGGAGTCGAAGATACCTTCGCAGCTTGCTGCTTCGAATACGGAATGGCTTTGATCAAATCCACTACGAATCCAAGACTCGCAAAGAAGTTGCTCAAGAAGTCATCCACGGTCTACAGAGACATCGGCAACTCAGCTCGCGCTAGAGCGATTGAGGCGAGGCTGGCTGCCGTCTGAGGGGCGTCTGCGCCCCCCCGATCGGCAGAGAGTCTATCCGGAATCATGCGGGCACACCACACTCTTCGAGGCGTTTCTCGCCATCGAGGAGCGGGCCTATGCTACCCAAGTGTGGCCGCCGGTAGCGCTCACCTTGTCAGCTGCGAAGCTCATCGCAGTCTGAATGTATGCGACCCATGTGTGTCCGCCGTGAGGCGTGACTCCTACGATCGCCAGTGCGACGGTTGCTCCAAGTGCTAGCACTCCAGCTACGATTATGTATGTTCTCCTCAGGTTTTTACCCCCGAGAGAAGCAATAGCACGCCCCTATTTCTATTGTTCTATCGGCACGTCAGCAACTGCCAGAAATCATGAGCGAGCAGAATTGTACATTCACTGAGGCCAGGCGAGTTTTGAGGGTGTTCGACAGATGACGGATCTAGCAGAAGAACCTCGTGAGAACGGATCCCAGGCGAGTCCCAATCCAAAAGTACTGACCCAAGATTCCCGCTTTCTGATCCAGACGACTCCTGGAAGAGTTATATCACCGACCTTACCATTATCTCAACTGGAATGGCGCAGAAAGTCTACATCACGATGACAGGCATCAGCAGGTGGCCTGTTCTGAACAGTCTCTGGGCGGCGATCTGCTGCAAGGGCTACGTACCTGACAAAATCTATCTGTTCGTCACGATCGGTAGAGAGACCGAGGCCCAGTCACTGTCCGACTGGATCAAGGTTCTCATGGACTCGTATGGCAAGAAGGTCGAGCCCTTGCTGAGGACGATAGAGGAAGGCAATTTCACGTCTTCCGGGAAGAAGATCACGGCCGTCATGGAGGAGGAGCGGGCCGCGGGGAACGAGGTAGCGATTGACATCACGCCGGGCAGGAAGGCCATCATATCATCCGCGCTCCTCTCGGCCTGGCAGAAGCAGGTGGACCACGTCTACTACCTCTATCTGGAGGACATGCGGAACGCGTCCAACCCGTACCCAATGATACCGTTCCATCTCCAGCACTTCGTCGACCTCAAAGAGGAGGTGTGGAAGTGAAGGAACTCGTGATGTCCAGGAACGAGCTCCAGATACTGACCAATGCGATATACCGCGGGGACACGAGGTACGTACACGTCTCGTACCCGTTCTACGAGACAGAGCTATTCACTCTGGACATCGAGAAGCCCGAGCTGACCAAGATCGTCCGGCCCGATGCGTTTGATTGGACGCGAATGTCCAAGAAACCGATAGACCGAGCAGTTAGCGCAGACGAACTCCCGAGCTACACCGATTTCAGGAACTGTCTTCTGTCCTCTGGTTTCCTCGGCTACAAGAACGAGGCGGAGATTACCAAGAAACTCATCGAGCTCAGGGAGGAGGCGAAAGACCCGAACAAGCGGCCGAGGCCAGTGTTCGTCGCCGTTGACACCAACATCCTCTATGACCGGTTCCTGTCGAGACATCTGCCGCTGAAGGACGATTCCTCAGGGCGTACGGTCGAGGCCACGGACTTCAGATACGTCCTCAGCGAGATCGTCCAGATGGAACTCGATTCGAAGATCACCCACAAGTACTCCAGGGACGAGATCCAGGCCATGGGAAGAGTGCTCGCGCACCCTGAGCTTCTGAGGGAATTCTCGAACGGCAGCGGGAGGCGCACAAGGATAGCGAAGCTGGCCTTCAACGAGATGAACTATCTACTCACCGAGCTCAGGGCGCTCAGGATCAAGGGGACACCGACGAAGGGCAAGGAGATAAACGACATCGAGATCGCGCAGTCATACAAGTATTGGGCGAGGAGCGGAGACTACGACGTCTTCCTGCTCACCGCGGATGAGGACATGGTCAACCACGCGAGGACCAGCGAGCTGATGACATTGCAGCTCGAATTGCCTTTCTCCGTCCCCGAACACGCGAGGATCGACCCGTGGAGACTGTCCGACCTGCTCTATGATCTCGCCATAACCTTCGGACTGGTCTCCCTCGACAACGAGGATTTGCTCGTGTACGGCGAGTGGGGGGGAAAGAGCAGCTCCGACTACATCGGTGAGAATGTAAAGGTCGTGTTCGGAAGTGAGGAGAAACATCCAGAGGTGTCGAAGCAGCTAGAGACATGCCGTAGGATACTGGGGAAGACTACATGACGGGTGGGCACGGCGGGATGTTCTGGACAAACGATTTATCCTACCCCTTGCCTTTCGCAATCACAAGGATAGCGTCCCTTGAAACGGATTTGGAGTAAGTGACGACGATGAAGGAGAAACCGAAAGTCTACGCCCTGAGCACATGCCCGTACTGCAAGAGGACGAAACGATTCCTTGAGGATCACAAGATCGCCTACGATTGCACAGATGTGGACCTGCTGGACGACGCGGAGCAAGACAAGATCCTTGAGAAGATCGAGAAGATGACGGGCAAGAGGTCGTTCCCTGTGGTCATAATAGGCGAGGAGATAATCGTGGGGCACGACGAGGACAGGCTGAGGAAGGCACTGAGGCTATGAACGGGAAACAGCTGGAGAGAGTCTACTGTCCAGTCTGCCAGGCCAAGTTCAGGTTCGTCGAGGGTTGGAAGGAAGGCTCCATGGTAATATGCCCGATATGCGGGCAGAAGCTGCGGTTGAACCGCTCTTCCGACGGGTGGGTTGGCGACAGGCCCGAGAAAGGAACTGAGAAGGAGATCCGAGAGAGGGTCGACGAGTATGCGAGGCTCCACGGATATGTCTTCAAGGACATGAAGGAGGAGCTGATCCAGGGCCTTCTCGGGAAGAACAGGAGATTCAAGGATTTCTACTGTCCCTGCAGGATGGAGCATGTGCCCGAGTACATGTGCCCATGCAAGCCTACAAGGGGCGGGGACGTTGAGCGCGACGGTAAGTGCTACTGCGGGCTGTTCTGGAAGAAGGCTTGACGGCCAGTTCAATAGAAGGACCAAGCGCTCAAGATTGGCATTGTCGCTGTCGGACCCGCGATAGACTCTGAGCGTCATCCCGCATATATACCATTCTGAGGGGGCGTCTTCAGGGTTGGACTGTCTGTGCAAAAACGAGAAATACACCCCACCGCATGGACAACACAATGCAGGCGGATTTGCTAGGCAAGACGCTAGGACTTGCCACGGCGATCATGAACACCCGAGATGTCGACAAGATCCTGAGACTGATCGTCGACGACATCACGGATGAGTTTGGCTTTGAGGCCTGCGATGCTTTCATGCTGGACGAGGAACACGACAATTTCGTTTTGAAAGTCAGCAAGGGTTTTCCCACTGACGTGTCCAAGAGAGTAGAGGGTCTGGCTAAGTCGAGGAAATCCATCGATGAAGATCTGTCAACGGCGCGGAAGATTGGGAACCTCACCTACATTTCGAAGGCGGATCTCAGCACGAACGGGAGAGACTACTACAGCGTTCTCCATCCCGATAGGGTCAAGCTGCCCAGGGAAGAGCCCGACGGGTGGCACGAATTGGACGTGCTCTATGTCATCTTCCAGGACGCGGACAGCAACATGGTCGGATTCCTGGAACCTGACGGCCCGAGAACTAGGAAGCTCCCGTCTCCTGAGGCGATAGTCAAGCTGGAGGTATTCGCGAGGCTCGCCTCGATTGCGATCTCGAACGCAAAGCTCGTAGGGACTCTGAACCGTACAGTGAAGCTGTTCAGGGCGCTCCTTGACACGACCGTTGCCATGCAGGCACCGGTCGACCTCAAGGATACGCTCAGGACCATCGCCGATAAACTCAATGAACTGGTCCCTTTCGACGAGGTCAGCTTCTACTTAGTCGACTGGAACAAAAGCCTCCTGATCCCCGCCTACGCCACGGGACCCTACGCCGACGAGGTATTGGCGGACATCGGCCCGATATCTGGCCTTGCTGGCGACGTGGCGAGGACTGGCAAGGTCGAGATTGTCGCGGATTCGATGGACGATCAAAGGGTGGAGGACATCCCCGGAATAGAGGACCTCGAGGTCCGCCAGACCATAATGGCAATTCCGCTCAAAGGGAAGCGCGGCGTGGAAGGCGTCCTCGAGCTGTACAGGGACAAGAACAGGCAGTTCACGGGAGTTGAGTACGCAGTCGTGGAACCTTTCGCAGCCCATGCTGCAATCGCGCTCGAGAACGCGAGGCTCAGGGACGAATTGAAACTCAACTTCGAACAGGTCCAGAGGGCGTACGAGGACATGAAGGACCTGGACAAGATGAAGGACAGCCTTGTCGACACGATGTCGCACGAACTGCGCACGCCGCTCACTACCATCCTTGGCTATCTCGAGATGGCGTCCGCGGGAATGTACGGGGATGTCAACCCGAAGATGAAGGAGAAATTCAACAGCATTCTGGAGCAGGTCAACAGGATAAACGGGCTCACCTCTTCGATGCTGGAGATGTCGAGGCTGCAGAACAAGACTCTGTCGCTCGACTTCGAACCGGTGAACATCGCGATGGTCACGAAAGAGGTAGTGGAGGACCTGAACCGCGAGATCAATAGCAAGAACCACACTGTGACCGTGCTCTTCGGTGCCGAGCTTCCCATGGTCCAGGCGGACAGACTGAGGGCACACGACGTCATCGAGAACCTTGTGAGCAACGCGGTGAAGTACACAGACCCGGGTGGCAAGATCACGATCGGTGCCGACATACTCGGGGGCAAGGTCCACCTCTGGGTGAAGGACAATGGAGTCGGGATATCTGAGGAGGATCACGACAAGCTCTTCGATAGGTTCTTCCTGGCAGACGCAAGCCTTATTCGCGCCGATGGGAGAGTCGGCATAGGCCTCTACACTAGCAGGGAGATCGTCAAGAGGCACGGTGGGGAGATTTGGTTCGAGAGCAAGAAGGGCGCGGGGAGCACGTTCCACCTGACCCTGCCCCTGAAGAAGATGACATAATCAATTCAAGGCATATTTTAAGCCTATTTGATATGCACTTTAATCCAAAAACAGATGCAATAGAGGATCAAAAGGGTTTCGTTGTGCCCAAGATCCCGATTCTAGATTTCGCAGGACAGCTTCTCGAACACCTCAGGGGACGGCCAAGACGGGTCCTCGGTGAGATACTTGTGCATGGCCTTCGCAGCGCGCTTTCCGTCGCCCATAGCTAGGATGACGGTCGCAGCGCCGGAGGCGATATCTCCGCCCGCGAACACACCTTTCTTCGAGGTCCTTCCTTCGGGGTCGACGGCTATCGTGCCCTCCTTGGTGGTCTTCAGGTCTGGGGTGGTCATCGGGACCAGCGGATTCGGGCTCTGGCCGATGGCAATCAGGACCGTCTGAGCATCGATCAGGAACTCCGAACCGGGAATCTTGATAGGTCTCCTTCTCCCGGATGCGTCCGGCTCGCCCAGTTGCATACGGATCGCCTTGACCTGCTTAACGTTCCCGCACTCGTCGCCGATGAACTCCAGCGGTGCAGCGAGAAGTTCGAACCTGACACCCTCCTGCTTGGCGTGGTGCACTTCCTCCCGTCTTGCTGGCAACTCGGCATCTGATCTCCTGTAGAGGATGACCGATTCCTTGCAGCCTAGCCTGAGCGAGGTCCTCGCGCAGTCCATTGCGACGTTGCCGCCGCCGATGGTGACAACGCGCTCGCCCACGCGCACCGGCGTGTCGAACTCGGGGAACTTGTAGGCCTTCATGAGATTGACCCTTGTGAGGTACTCGTTCGCAGACATGATGCCGTTGAGGTTCTCGCCCTTGAGGTTCGTCCAGTCAGGAAGACCCGCGCCAGTTCCAACAAACACTGCGTCATAGTCCTGCATAAGCTCATCGACCGTTTCGAGCTTGCCGACGACGAAGTCGTTGTGTATTTCGACGCCCATCCGCTTTATGTAGTCGACCTCTGCCCTGACGATCTCCTTGGGGAGCCTGAACTCCGGGATTCCGTATATGAGGACCCCGCCGCAGTACTGGAGCGCCTCGAAGACGGTGACTTTGTGTCCCAGCCTCGCGAGATCGCCCGCGACAGTCAGGCCTGCTGGCCCGCCGCCGACGACAGCAATCTTCTTGCCTGAAGGCGGAGGGACTTCTATCTTTCCGGTCTTCCCTTGCTTTCTCTCCCAGTCAGCGAGGTATCTCTCGAGTCTGCCGATCCCGACGGGCTCGTTCTTCTTGCCGACGACGCAGACTCCCTCGCACTGGTTCTCGTACGGGCATACCCTACCGCAGACTGCTGGCAGGTTCTGCTTCTCCCTGATGATTCTGATGGCTTCTTCGAAGTTCCCAACCTGGACCTTCTTGATGAACGCCGGGATGTCGATCTCTACGGGGCATCCATCCATGCAGACCTTCCTGTTGGGGGCGCGCTTGCACTGAAGGCATCTCTGCGCCTCAGCGATGGCCGTCTGGGCATCCTGACCGAGCGGGACCTCATTGAAGTTGTGCACGCGCTCCTTCGGGTCCTGCTCTGGCATCGGGTACTTCTTGGGGATGAGCTTCTTAGGTTTCTTCTCCTCCTCTGCCATCTACTTCGCCTCCTGGAATCTCTTCAGAGCGATCTGCTCCTCAGGGATGTACCTCTTGTTCCTGGCGGTGAGGTTTTCGAAATCGACCTTATGGCCATCGAACTCAGGGCCGTCGACGCATCCGAACTTGGTCTCGCCCGCGATGATGACTCTGCAAGAGCCACACATGCCGGTGCCGTCGACCATGATCGGGTTGAGGCTAATGACGGTCGGGATGTTGTATGGCTTCGTTATGTTCGCGATGACCTTCATCATGATGATCGGGCCGACCGCATAGACGAGATCGATCTTCTTGTTCTCCGCTATGAGCTTCTTCAGGATGTCACTGACGAACCCGTGGTGACCCTTGGAACCGTCATCCGTGCACACGAAGAACTCGTCGCTGACAGTCTGTATCTCCTTCTCATACATCAGTAGCTTCTCGTTCCTCGCGCCAACGATGTTGATCGTGTGATTGCCGGACTGCTTGAACGCGCGCACGACCGGATACATAAGAGCGAGGCCGATGCCGCCGCCGATGCTGACGACGTTCCCGTACTGCTTCAGATGAGTCGGGAGTCCCAGGGGGCCGACGAGGCTGAAAACACTGTCTCCGGCCTTCATCTTGCCGAGCTCCTTTGTGGTCTTGCCGACCTCCAGTGCTGCGATCGTGACCGTTCCCTTCTCTGGCGAGAAGTCCGCCATCGTGAGTGGGATCCGCTCACCGTGCTCCGTCGGTGTCACCATTATGAACTGACCCGCCTTCGCCTTCTTCGCAATCTGAGGCGCGCGGATTTCTAGTCTTATGACGTCCGGCGTGAGCTTTTCCGATTTCACTATCTCGTACATTTCAACACTCTTCCCGCCCCCGGCCAGAAAGCGCGAACGGAGGATTTGGAACGAGGCCCTGATGCCTGTTGGTCGCGTGATTAAAACGTCTGTATTTAAGCTTGCTGACTATACGATTGTCCAGGGCAGTTTCTTCTGATGAAACTTGACGTTCCAGGTTCGATTTTAGAATCATTTTGGAAGAAATCACAGCTACTTGAAAAGCGGTCCGTTCGATGAAGTGCTGCTGCTCTAGTCGCCAGTCTCCTGCATCTGCACTGTCCCCGCAAGAGTGACCATCGGTACCGCCTCGATCTTCCTGTAAACCTCTTCCGGGGGTTTGCTCACGCCATCCACCTTGAGCAGGTATCCTTCGACTGGGATCCCAAAGAGTCGCTCGTTCTCATTGAGATGCGGCAGGATGAGCTTCCAATCTGCTTCGGTGACTCTCGAGATCCTTCCGCCGTTCAGCTGGTCCTCTCCTACCAGTTTCCTCGGATCTCGAATGTATATCGCGCCACCCGACGCGAGCGAGAACAGGTTGCCTCCTGGATACGGAGCTGGAAGGTCGACTGGCTTTCCCTTGCCGTCAAAAGTCAATCCGTTCAGAACTACAAAACCCCCGCCGTACAACGGGTTCCCTGCCATGAACGATTCTGCTAGGTAGTCCAAACAGGTTCCGTTTATCACGACCTTGGGTTTCCCGACCGCATTGATGAGGGGCCTGCCCGCGGCATTGCCCAGAACGTATGCATCTCCGCCCTTCGCGCCGTACAGGAACGTCTGGCCGACATCGCCGTGGACGACGAGTTTGCCCTCACTGAGGATCTGTCCCAGCTGATCCTGCCCGTTCGCATGGACCACGACCTCCGCGCCGTCCAGTCCCGAACCGAGATAGTCCCCAGGGCTTCCGTACACATCTATCTTGAAGCCTTTGGTCCTCGGCCCTAGGCCTACGCCGATGAATCTCTGGCCGTGAATGCCGATAACGACAACGCGGTTCCATCCAAGCTCCCTTGCCTGCTTGGTCAGGAATGAAACGCCATCGTCGCCCTCCATCGGGAAGCCGTCACAATCGATCACGAGTCTGTCATAAGGGGACTCGCATTTGCGGAGCTTGTCCCTGTTCTTGAGATCGACCAGGGAGTACAGAGTGTGCTCGTCCTTCTCAATCCTCTTCGACGATCTCAAAATCCTCTCGATGGCTTCGTTGGCCTTCTCGTTGATCCTGCTTCGCCTGAACTTGCCAGAAGAGTACTTGCTGTCGATGATCATGGTCATGAGCTCGACGCACTCCTCCATGGTCGCATCGCTCTTAGCTGCCTGTTGAACGATGTAGGAGAAGACGCCGTTCAGCTCCGAACCAGAGAGTTCGCCAAGCTTGCTGACGAGCAGGTTGAACGCGCCTCTCGGATTCCTTCTCGACACCAAGTCCTTCCCGAGGCTGCTAGCTTTTGGCTTGCCAGGCAAAGGCTCTGCGAGTGCGAGATCTTCCTCCTTGCTCCAGTCCATCGACGGGCTAGTGACCGGCGTCCCAAATTTGTTGGTGCAGATGAGCCTCATGCCTTCCGCAGGGTTCTTCTCAGGATATAGACTGAAGATGAACGCCCCGCCGTCCGTGTGGCTTCCTCCTCTGGCATTCCAGTACATGTCCGCATATCCAGGCACGGAGGGGAACTCGGACGACACGCTCTTCAGCGCTGCGTCGATCGCCTGCTTCTCGGATGCTATCAGACCCAGCTGTATGCCGCCGTCGACCAGCGCGAAGACCTGTGGCCTCAGCATCGATGTGTCTGTGATGCCCATCAACTGGAACTTGCCGTCGTAGAAGCAATTTCTGCCGATGATGAAGAACCACGGACCGTCCGGGGAGCCATGTATATGCGTCGCCTGGATCGCCCTGTAGATCTTGCGCTTCTCCTCCGGAAGTAGCGTGAAATCGCGCTCGGTCGTAGGGGCAAGAGCCTCGATGATGTACTCGAGCGGATAGCCATATGCTCTGTTCAGGACATCGAAAAGGAGAACCGAGACTTCTGTGTCTGTGAGGAACAATGGTACGACGTTTCTCTGGGCGAGGTACTCGGAAACAGAGTGGTAGTTCGCGAAGTCGCCGTTGTGCACCAAGGCTTCATCGAGTCCGACGAATGGGTGGGCGCCTCCCGGGTGCCAGACCCTGCCCTTGGTCGGATACCTCTGGTGTCCAATCCAGACATGTGCCTTCAGGTCCTCGAGTCCGTAGTATCTTATCACGTCCTCCGCGTACCCGACGATCTTCATCACAATCATGTTCCTCCCATGGGACATGACGAATGCGGACATGTCGGATGTCGCATAGTACTTCTTGTTGATCTTGAAGCTGGTCTGGTAGACGAACTCATCCTCTGCCTTGCGCGGATCGAGCTTCTCGAGCTTGTTCTTCTTGATGAAGTCGTCGAGAATCTCTTTCTTGGCTCTGCAGAAGTATCTCCACACTTCCGGCGGAGCGATTTCCAGGGAGGAGAGCAGAGTCTTGTCCGTGCTCGCCTCCACCTTGTACTCCTTCTCCACCCTGTAGTTTGGCTTGATGAATTCATCCTCAAGGGCGTCTCGGGTTGACGGCTTGATGTAGGCGACCTGGATCAGGTAGTCCTCTTCCAAGACTCTCTTTGTCACTCCCATCTGATCGGGTGAGAGGCCGACAGCCGCTATTCCTCCGCCCTTTCCGTTGCCTCTGTTGTGCATCTGCACCAGCGGACCGAGCAAATGCTTGCCGGAAAGAGGAACAGTGCTCGCGATCCCGACGACACCGCAGCCCCCTTCTGCTTCTTGAGAGCGGGTCGATCCGAGGGATCTGGAGGAAATCATCCACTCGCGTGAATCGAGCAAGGCTCTGGTCTCCTCGATCATCTGCCCACCTCCTTGAAGGGATTGCCTGTCCGCCTCAGCAGGTCGGTCCGCCCACGCAATTCTGCGATATCGGACATCTCGAACCTGGAAAGGAGCTCGCACCATTGGAGCCGCCACGCATTGTAGAGGTTGGATATCCTTTGGGCGCCCCAGTCCGCGTCGGTCAACTTGTCCAGGATGGGGTCCGTGGTTGCGATTCCGCGAGGACAGCCTCTGCCGCTCTCGCAGTTGCCGCATCTCACACATCCGAGAGCGACAAGATCGGCAGTCCCGATGACCGCTCCGTCGGCCCCCAGCGCGATCGCCTTCGCGACATCCATTGCGGTTCTGAGGCCTCCGCTCGCAATCAGTGTGATCTTGTCCCTGATGCCTTCGTTCACAAGGAACTTGTGGACTTTCGGGATCGCGTACTCGATTGGCATCGCAATGTTCTTCTTTGCTATCTCAGGCGCAGCTCCAGTCCCACCATAGCCCCCGTCCAGGTGAACTATGTGCGCTCCCGCGTAGTAGCTGCCAACCGAGACCATCTCGACATCGTTCGGAGTTGAGACCTTGACCGCCAATAGAGCCGACGGGTTGATTGCGTGCGCCCAATCCAAGTGCTTCTTGTGGTCCTCGACCGAGTAGACGCTGTGGAACGGGAAGGGCGAGAACAAGCTAGTGTATGGAACGGCCTCCCGCATCCTCGCCACATCCGGGGTGTTCTTGTCGTGGAGCAGGTGACCTCCCAGCCCAGGCTTCGCTCCTTGAGCGTACTTGAACTCGACGATCCTTGTGCGCTGGACTGTCTCCTCGCGGACTCCGAACAGACCTGTGGCAATCTGTGTGATGACGTGATCCTTGTATGGAACGAGCGCTTCTGGATAGCCTCCTTCTCCAGTGCAAGTGAATGTGCTCCACTTCCTCGCAGCCTTTGCACGAGCGACCATCGTCGGGACGCTAACGGAGCCGAAAGACATCCCCCCGCCGTAAATCGGGATCGGTATCTTGATCACAGCTCCTGAGTCGCGTCTGTTGAGATCGATTGCCGTGCAGATCTCGCCAGGCTCGAATTTCCCCTTCTGTTCAGGAAGTTCGAACTGGAGGCTGTCGAATCCTCCGCCTGAAGCTCCGATGTTCCCTGGATGATCGAGAGACAATGGCCTTCCCGTCTCGGCCATGGCCCATGTTGCTAGTATCATTTCGGAGGTCCAGCGAGGGTCGCCCAGACTGACAAAGGTCTCGCTTGTCTTCACCGAGAGCGAATTGGTCGGACAGTTCGCCACACAGAAGAAGTAGTTGACCTCGCACGATGGCCCGATGCATTTTCTGTCGTCAGGCGGGAGTATCCTCACGTGACCTTCGATGCGCTTGTGGACTCCATATGGACACAAGCTCGCGCACGTACCACACGATATGCAGGTATCCGCCCTAGTCACCGTGAATCGGTTCACGAACTTCAGATGCTCGGAAGGGATCAGAGCGGCCTCCGGAAGATCCTTCGGGCAAGCCTTTCCGGTTTCAGCCATTCGTCTCACCTCCCTCGATCTCGGAGAACGCTTCTTGTTCGACGTCCTCGTAGAAGATTGCCCTACCGAACTCCCCTCTCAACCTTCGGACTTCTCTGAGACCCATAGCTCCGAGGACCTCGAGAAGCTGGTCCCTCCAGGCACCAATCATGTTGGTGACGCGCCCCTCGATCCAGTCAGCTGGTGCGCCATGCAGATTGATCGGGCACGAGCCTTTCGAGCAGCTCAGGCAATCTCTGCACTCGAGCGCGACGACGAGCGCTTTCTCGATGGCGACGACGTCCGAACCACAGATGATGGTCTTTGGAACGTGTTCGGCAGCTGCTATGCCGCCTCCCGCGACGATTGTGATCTGGTCGCGCACAGCCTTGGAGACCATCGCTCTGTGAATCGCCCGCAGGCTGTCTTTGGCGTGTCTCCCGTCGTTCCCATCGAGCTCAGCGCTTTCCTCGTCATACATTACGTGAGCGACGTCCACCTTGGCCCGGACGAGCTCGAGTATCCTTTCCTCGATGCCTTTGCCAGCCTCCATTCTGAAGGAGAGCACGGTCTCGGGGAACCTCGACCTGAACAGACTCGCGTCCCCTCTCCACCCAGATCCGTACTGCAGCTCGACCATCTGAACGCCTTTCGGTATCTTGATCGTGCGTATATCCGCACCCTCGGGGAACACCGGCACGAAATGACCGTTGATTTCAGCGGACGCTTGCGACGGAAGAGAACCAGCAGTGGCGAGAAGCAGGGTGCCCAGATGCTTCGCGGCATGTGCAAAGCCGACCAACATGTCGTCGCTCACGGAGCGCAGCCTAGTCGTGTCCATGATGACGGGGATCGGCAATTCGACGATCGGCGGAAACTCGGTGAGAACATGTCCTTCCTTGCTGAACTCAAGCAAGGTAGGCTTCCTTCCGATGTCAACGCTAGTGGATATGAATTCCCTTCCGTGGATCCCGTCCCTAGTGGGCCTAACGATCTCGGACATGTCCGTCCACATGCCATCATAGCCCGGTCCTGCGAACATGCCACGGTAGCCAGCGCCAAGGACTGGTATCTTGCCCGTCTCCGCTTCGCCCCAGATCGTCGCAATCCTGAGCGAGCTCCAGACCCCGCGCCCCAAAGACTTGTACTCCGGGCCTGGAGTCATTGACAGTGCTCTCTGAGGACAATCCTGTATGCATCTGAAGCAGTTCTTGCAGAGCTGATTGATCGGGTCCGCCATCTTGCGCAGATCCAGCTCGCTCCTCTTGTGCACGCTGTAGATGCAGCTTCTCTCGCACTTGCCGCAATTGACGCAATTGTCAGCACGGATTATCACGAACTTCGGAACTGGGGACGCTCTTCCCTGAAATGTGCTGAAGGGGATGTGGTACCGCTCATACATCTGAAGCGCCACCTCCCATCCCATGCTTCGGAGCACCGATAACGAGCCCCCGCTCGACCAGCTTGTCGTACTCTGGCATGTTCTCCGCGTAACGAATGAACCTTTCTATTTCCTGCGTGTCCTTACCGTGCATCTGCTCGAGTTCCTTCTCGAGAGCCTCATAGGCCGACACGAGCTCGAGCTTCGATTGGCAGACCTGCTCGCACGCCTTGCATTTCATGCAGAGAAATATCCTGTCAGAGTGCTCCTTTGAGATCTTGGAACCACTTGCCATCGACTTAATCGCCAACAGCTTCCCTCTGCCAGTCACCCTCTCATCGTTCACCACCAGGTATGCTGGGCAGACGCTCACGCAGGCGCCGCACATGGCGCACTCATCCGCTATCCTAAGAAGCTCGGTCCGCGACTTTGGCTTCAGTCTCCTGGCCGCGAAGTGATATCCCATCCGCATGAACCGCATGGTGACGGGAGAGAATATCCGCATCGTCTTGAGGACAGGCCTCATGAGTTTCGGATTGAAGGCCATGCTAGCGAGGCCTCCGAACCTACCTGAGAGCGAGAAGTACTTGCCAGAGTTCATGACATCATTTGGGTCCAGCGCGGCCTTGGCTTCGCGGAGGCGGTCGACTTGCGCTCGCTCCTCCGCGTTCGAGAACGGATGATTCCATATGCCAACGGAATACGGTTTCGCGCCGCTATCTATCAGCATCGAAGTGAGAAGCATGGACTTGAGCGCGTCCAGAGTGTAGCCTATAGTGTTGCCCTGGTCGGTCACATAGTAGCACAGCAGGAGACCATGACCGTTGCTGAGGAAGTGAACCTCGAAGAGCGGTTCGAGTCCGAGCTCGTGGCAGAGACCCATCGCTTTCGACAGAACATCTGAGAGAAGATTCAGAGGGACCGTGACCTCAGACCCGAGCATGCCCGGCCCGAACTTCCGGACCTTCATCGGGAAGTACCGCTCGTTCCACATGTACCGCGCGAGGTACTCCTTCTCCTCCTTGATGCCTGTGCTCTTGAGATGGTCCTGGAACAAGTGCTCTGATTCCTCGTTCTCAACGCTCACGATGATCGCGTCGGATGCTGGAAAGCGGTTCTGGCCCAGCGCACGGTTGATCAGGGAGAACTTCGCGGCACTCTCGTACACTATGTGAGCAGGATGGACTGGGCCGCTCGCGAGCGCATATGCGAAGTTCAGCGCGCTCTTGGATTCGTCGAAGAAAATGAGGTGTGGTTTGGACTTCTTCGGGATCTCACGGGCGGAGAGAGTTACACCAGTAATCACTCCGAGCTGTCCTTCGCTTCCGAACACGGCTGGGAACAATGGGTCGTTGCTCTGAATCGTCCTCTTTGAGCCGTCATGGGTCACGAGCTCGATTGACGAGACCATCGAGCTCAGATGACCCCTAGAGAAGCTGTTCAATCCCATGCCGCCCGTAGAGACCCAACCACCGACGGTCGAGAACTTGCTCGAAGGACTCGTGTTCAGGGATAGGCCGTGCCTCTCCAACTCGTGATCCAGATCGGCCCATCTCACTCCCGCTTCGACTGTGACCTTCTTGGCGGGAACATCGACGCCCAGGATCCTGTCCATGCCGGAGACATCGATCACGATACCTCCAGAGACGGGGACCGAGCCGCCGAACGGCGACGATCCAGAACCTCTGGGAATGACGGTCACGCCGTTAGAGGACGCGAACCGAACGACCGCAGAGACGGCCTCAGCTGATTTCGCAAGAACGACCGCATCAGGGACTGAGCTGAACATGATTTGTCGCAGAAACCGCGGGATCTCGGACTGGTCGCGGGAATAGAGTGTCCGCTCGGCGGAGGAAGACGCCACACGGATGTCTTTGACCCCGAGTGCGACAATCTTAGATGCGATGGCGCCTTCAGTCCGTTCGGCTTTTGGCGAGAACTCTGTAGGAGGGGCGGGAGAGGGTGCAGTACCAGGGGAAATAGCCCTGCCTACACCTTCGTCAACCACGTGCATCCCCCCTCAGGAACCCTTGGTCCTCAAAGTCCCTTCCGGAAATCGAGCGCGAGCACCTTGAACCCACTGCTCCGTTGGGGAGCAGACCTCCGTGCGGAGTGTCTCTGCAGGTTTCAACGGTTCTGTGCTCCTTAAACAGATAACGCCGAACGCACGGGAATATATATAGCTGTTTCCCAGCGAGAAGACCGCAGATTTGATCCGCAGACGAAGGCTGGATGAGGGGAATCGGCAAATCGACCGGAACTCACACCCAGTAACGGAGAAGATTATTAATAGTGTCAGTTACAGTCGCTGAATCAGCACTAGTTGTGCCGAGTGATACGACAAGCCGAACATCGCTGATGTTTTGAAGCCGATAGTTTGACTCGCGTGATAGCCGGAGACAATTGTGCGCAAAGGAAGAATAGACATGGAAGAGAGCGTTGGACAAAGCTCGGAAGAGCCAGCAAGCGTAGAGACGAAGATAAAGGACCTCACGCCACAATCTAAGAGAGTGGACGTATTGGCCAAGTGCCTTGAGGTCAGCGAGCCAAAGGACATCCCCGGCAAGTTCGGGAACTCCAGAAAGGTCGCAGAGGCGAGTGTAGCAGATGAGACGGGTGCAATAATCCTCTCGCTGTGGGACAACCAGATCGGAAGCATTGTCAAGGACGATGTCATGGAGATCAAGAACGGTTATGTCTCGCTAGTAAGAGGCCACATGCGCCTGAACGTCGGCAAGTACGGACAGCTCAACAAGAGCGAGAAGCCACTTGACGGCGCAAGCACCGCACTGAACATGAGCGACAAGGAGTACGAGCAGGAGCGCAGGAGCTTCGGCGGGGGCGGCGGCAGCAGAGGCGGAAGCCGCGGCGGATACGGTGGCGGCGGCCGCGACAGGCGCGGCGGCTATGGCGACAGGGGCGGAGACAGAGAAGGCGGCGGGGACAGACCCAGCTACATGAACAAAGGCCGCAGGCGATTCTAAGCCCGCTTCGCGTTTCTAGATCAGTTCGTCCCGCAGGGATGAGCTGGAGAAAACCTCTTAACTTTTCGGTTTTTCATCTTTCGTTCAGTGTGACTGCACAGATGAAGCGGGAACGCCGAACTTGGCAGGATGATCCTTCTCAGGTCCGACCATCCTGCCAAACACCATGTATGCGAAGCTCGTCGAGACTCCCACGATCCCGAAGAACACCCAGAGGTAGGCGCTCTGCGCTCCGAGGGCGCCCAACAGCCACATGCCGACCAGCATGCCCGCGCCCATGCCGAACGTCTGGACGAAACCGGAGAATCCCATGTAGATGCCCCTCTTGTCCTCTGGAGCCATATCGGCGATGACTGCAGATAGGATGGACATGTAGATGAGTTCGCCAATGGTCATGACGACGATGAACGCTATCATCTCAGGCAATCCTGTGGCGAAGAATAGCAGGCCCACGCCTGTAGAGCTCACGATTTGCCCAACCATCAGCACCAAGGATCTGCTGAGCTTGACAGCTCTGGACGTAACCCAGAGCTGCAGGAGAACAATCATCGCTCCGCTGATCGCCCAAAGGATTCCAGGGTTTGAATCAGGCATTCCGAGGTCCCTCGTGACATAGACTGGGAAGGCCGACATGAACTGGGTCGAGTAGAACCAGAACACGCCACTCATCGCGCATATGATTAGAAACGGCCTGTTCTTCCTGACCTCCGCAACCTTCCTGAAGGTCACCGCTTCACCGGTTGTGTCGGGCTTCGTTTCGGGTATGAAGAAGAAGTTCATCGTGAAGGCGGCCGCAAGGATTACGGCACCGAAGAGGAACAGTTCTTTGATCGAGGCGCTGGCAACGATTGCCGCCCCAGCAGCAGGACCGAATATCAAGCCGACATTCCAGGCGATTCTCTGAGTGCTGTATGCCTGAGGTCTCTTCTCGGAAGGAATGACATCCGCAATCATCGCGCTCGCGGCCGGCATGTAGAGCGAGCCGACGAAAGAGTCTGCGAGTGCGATCACCAGCAAAGAAACGAAGTCGAATGCGAAGAAATACATCAGGACAGTGATCGACATCAGGCCTAGGCTGATGAGCAGGACTGTCCTCCTACCGATCTTGTCTGCTAGGATGCCCCCGAATATCGCTCCAGGGATTCCCGAGAGAGTGTACCCCATGAGGACCACGCCGGTTGCTGCATCCGAGATTCTGATGTCAGCTGTCATGTATATCGTCAGATAAGGGATGATGAGGCCGAAGGCCATGTTCTCGATCAGAGCACTCGCTACGAGCACCTTGAACGCCCGGGGATATGCCCTGAGAGTCTCAAACACCATCCATTCACCTTGGCCCCGTTCGAGCAGAGAGAATATCATCCACTGGAGGCCAATGGATTAATTACTCCACTCCCAATCTCGGTTCTTGGAGCGGGAGAATGGCGGTAGCTCAGATAAGCATTCTGTCGAAAAGCGACATCGAATTGGTGCACGAGAAGACCCTGTGCATATTGGAGAATCCGGGCGTGAAGGTTCGCAGCGAGAAAGCTCTGAAGGCGCTCGAGAACGGCGGAGCGACGATCGACAGAAAAGCCATGCGTGGAAGCATTCCGGAGAGCCTTGTCAAGGAGACCTTGAGAACGCTGCCAAAGACAGTGGACTTGTGCGCGCGTAACCCGAAGCAGGACATGCGGGCCCCGAAGGTCGGGCCGCCATACATGGCTACGAACGGCACCGCTGTCTATATGACCGACCTCGAGACAGGGAATAAACACACAACTCTCGGCGAGGACCTCAAGGATTTCATGGTGCTATGCGATGCGATGGATCCGCTTGACTACGTCTGGCCGATAGTGACCGCACATGATGCTCCTGTCAAGACGCATGCCTTAAGCGAACTCACGATCTCACTTCTCAACACGACCAAGCATGTTCAAGGCGAGGCGATGTCGGCTGAAGAGGCGAAAGCTGAAATCGATGTTGCCGCTGCGATTGCCGGTGGCAAGGATGCGCTCGCGAGAAGGCCGTTGTTCTCCGTCATCCAATGTCCCATTTGCCCGCTTGAGTTCGAGAAGGGCTCGATCGAAGCGGTTATGGAATTCGCTAGTGCTGGAATACCAGTTGCCTCGATGTCTATGGCATTGACGGGTCTCACATCCCCAGTCACGCTTGCCTCCACAATAGCGATCGTGAATGCAGAGAACCTCGCGAGCTTCGCGATTTCGCAGATGACTAAAGCGGGGGCACCAGTGGTATACAGCTCGGAATCGACATCGCCGAACATGAAGACCGGCGAGATACACTATGGCGCGGTCGAGGAGACTCTGATCGCGGCAGCAGTCGCACAGATGGCGAAGCATTATGGAGCGTCCACGATGGTCGGAGGGTTCGGCGTAGGGTTCGGCGGAGAATCACCCGGGATATACTTCGATCCTGCGGAGCTTGTGTTCTTGAGCAACTCATCTCTAGCTCTGACGGATTTCGCATCTGGTATTGGCGGACTCGATCAGGCAAAAGGTGCATCGTTAGAACAGGTCATAATCGATTGCGATCTATGGGAGAATGTTAGGGAGCTTAGGAGGGATGTTGCGCTTGACGACGCGCACTTCGCAATCGATCTCGTGAGATCGGTTGGTCCCGGGGGCAGTTACCTCAAGGAGCCTCACACCGCGAGAAACATGAGGAAAGAACTCTTCATCCAGAGTCAAGAGAAATCAGACAACCTTGCGCTATACCGTCTGGACAAAGACCGCAGAGAGATGGTCGCGAAAGCGAAAGAGCGAGTGAAGAAGATCTTGTCGACTCACGTTCCCGAGCAGGTGGACAAACAGACCAAGAAAGAAGTAGACGGAATCTTGAGTAGATACGAGCGCTGAACTGACCAGACTCTCACTTCGCCGGCATAATCGATTCGACGAATTTCTGCCACCTCTTGGCATCCTCGACCCTACTCAGTAGATCTCTCTTCCGGAACTCCGCCTTCTCTGGCGTCTCGACTGACCGAAGCTCGTCTATGGCCCTCAGAAGACCGCAGGCCTCTTCGAGCAGCTCCTTGGCTGAGTTCAACGTCATCGGGTCATGCGCGAGTCTCGTCTCGAGCTCGCGCTCCTTCGCCTTGAGATGACGGATCAGTTGGTTGACTTGGGCGATGTCATCAGGCGTGAGCTTCTCCTTGCTCGTGAGATTGTACACGATTTCCCGAAGATCAATCTCCGAGTCGCCGAGCGTCTCATGCTCCGGAATCAGCATTCCGACCCAGTAGACAAGCGAGTGTATGCGGGCTATCATCTTCGCCCTATCCTCGCCGGTAAGGAGCAGCCTGGCATCGATGCCCCCGGTTTCCCCTGCCGTCTTCGTGACGGAATCGCCTGTCATCAGAGCCTGGGGATGACACTTCGAGCCTTTAGCGGTTTTCACGGAAAACCTGTGAACGCCCTCAAGAAATCACGAAGAAGGGGTTTGGATCCGTAGCTCATTCCTTCGCGATCTGCTGGAACGCTTGGTCCGAGATCTCCAGGGACTTCTCGATGTCTTCTTTCGAGTGCGCCAAGGAAGTGAAGAAGTGCTCATCGGCATGCGGCACGCCGAAGAACACACCCATGCCAAGAGAGTGCATGAACCAGTGCTTCCACTTCTCAGGGTCGACATTGAACGCGTCCCGCCAAGTCCTTATCTCGTGGTCCGTGAAGTACATCTGACCCAGAGAGCCCACGGATTCGACCCATACATCTACTCCTCTGTCCTGAGCAACATCTCTCAGGCCGTGGAACAGTGAGTCGCCGATCCTGTCGATCTTCGAGTACGTCCCGGGCTTGGACAGGATTTCGAGGGTCGTGAGGCCTGCGGTCACGGACACTGGATGTGCGTTGTAGGTTCCGCCATGGTAGACGTTTCCGCCCTCCTTGGGGATGATCTCCTCCATGATCTTCTTCTTGCCTCCGAAGCCGGCGAGCTGATACCCGCCTCCTGCGATCTTGGCTATCGAAGTGATGTCTGGCTTCACATCGTATCTCTCCTGAGCTCCGCCAAAAGCGACTCTAAATCCGGTGAGGACCTCGTCGAAAATCAGGACGATCCCGAGACTCTTGGTGAGCTTCCTAAGCTTCTTGAGATAGTGGTCCCTTGGCACGAAGCACCCGCCGCCCGCTTGCACGGGCTCGATGATGACTGCCGCGAGGGCATCGGCATTCTTGGTGAGGACCTCCTCGGTCACGTCCCAGTCGTTGAACGGATAGATCACAAGCAAGTCTGAGATGCTCTTGGGAATTCCCTTCCCAAAAGGAACGGCCGGTTGGCATCTGCTGTCCTTCAGTTTGTCCAGGGGAATGTCAACGCACTGCAGCGCGTAGTCATGGCCGCCGTGGTACGAACCCTCTGCCTTAGCGACTTTCTCTTTGCCCGTGTATGCCCTCGCGACTCTCAACGGATGCATTGTTGCCTCCGTTCCCGAGTTGGCGAACCTGAACATCTCGATGGACGGCATGGCCTTCTTGACCATGCTCACGTACTCTAAAGCCAGCTGACCGGAAGCGCCGAACATCGTGCCTTTGTCGACCTGGTCTTTGACCGCCCGGATGACTGCCGGATGGTTGTGCCCAAGTATCATAGGGCCGTAGCCAAGGGCGTAGTCGATTATCTTGTTCCCATCGATGTCCCACAAATAGGCGCCCTTCGCGCGCTTCACATAGAACGGATAGGGTTCGAAGAACCGCACGTTGCTCTCCACCCCTGACGGTATCAGCTTCTTCGCCTTGTCGAAATGCGCTTTCGATTTGCTCGTCCTAGCCACATACTCCTTCTCGTAACTTGCATGTGCTGCCATATCGCACTACCTCGCATGTTCTAGAAGGACCACTTGGAAAAGCCCAGCACCACTTTCGGCAGTATCAAAGAACATTGACCCACACGGATAATGCCATAGCCTTGGGCAGTCCTCTACGCTGCTCCACAATGAGGGGACCGATAGAAAAGGATTGCTAGAGCAGGCTGCGATTCAAATCGGGAGAAACGATTATGTGTTCATCAGAAGCTGCACTCATAGATGACAATCGAGGGCGACCTCCGAGAGAAGGCCAAAGAATTGGGCATACACCTCATTGGATTCTCCGCGATCGAGAAGACATCCTATGCAGAGATCGTCCGGTCGAGGATTTCCCAGGGACTGATCCCTGAGGAGATTGTGGAACTCACCGAATGCTTCCAAGTACCAGACGTCTTCGCTGATCCGACACGATCTCTAGCAGGGGCAAAGACGCTGATCTGTGTCGGCCAATCGTATCTCGAGCGTAAGAGCGCTCCGAAGGACATGTCGATGAGAGGGGTCATCGGAAGACACTACTGGAGAGACAGCTACACAGACTTGGTCAAGAAGCGCGATGAGATGGTCAAACATCTGCGGTCTGCAGGGTTCAAGGCGGAGAAAGCGAAGGTGCATCCGAGGGAGGCCGCCAAGTTGACTGGATTGGCATGGATCGGCAGGAACGCCCTTGCCATCAACCCGACCTACGGCTCTTGGGCGTTGTATTACTCGATCGTGACCGATGCAGCCATCGAGCCGTCGCAGAGAATCATCAAGAGCTGCCCGGAGAAATGCCGGAAATGCATGGAGGCCTGCCCGACGAAGGCCTTAGTCGAGCCGTACGTGCTTGATGTCAACAGGTGCCTCAACTACATCCTGGAGCAGAGAGGACCCTATCCAGATTTCGCCAGGATACCGGCCGGCAACAGAGTGAACGGTTGCGACAAATGCCAAGAGGTCTGTCCGATGAACTCTGCTGCGAAGCCTGCTCCCAAGCATTTGACCGCGAGAGAGCTGGATCCCGAACTGGTACCGTATCCGAAGCTGGATAGATGCTTCGAGGTGACGGACAGGGAGATGGCGGACAACTACGCGCACATGGATTGGTTCGAGCCGACTACTCGCTTCCTCAGAAGGAATGCGCTCATAGCAGTGGGCAACAGCGGCGAGAAGGAGCTGCTGAAGATTGCCAAGAAACATGAGCGGTCCGAGGACGACGTCCTCAAGAACCACGCGAAGTGGGCAAGAGAGCGCTTGTCATAGTCAATCGCTCTTGGGCGCTGCGTTTCGAATCTACTTCTGCGGTTCGATGATCACCTTGATTGACTCGCCCGCCTTCGCCACCAGTTCGAACCCCTTGCCCGTATCCGCAAGGCCGAACCTGTGAGTGATCATGTCGCTCACGATGACCTTCCTTGTCCAGAGCAGCTCGATCGCGTCCTTGATGTCATCCGGACTCCCAGCGTACGTCATGGTGACTGTGATCTCGTCCTTCCAGAGGTCTCCGAACGGCACGGGAACCTGAGTCCCTGGCATAGGCGGAGCGAACAGGAGAATCGTGCCGCCACGATCGACGGATTTGAATGCCTGATCGATCGCACCGGTAGACCCTGCACAGACTATGACGAGGTCCGCGGGCCTTCCGCTGTTCGACTCGCGCACGAGCCTGGGAACATCCTGCGACGCATCCACGACGACATCCGCGCCGAACCTCCTCGCGGCATCCAGCCTGTAGTTCGAGAGATCCGTCGCAATGATCTTCTCAGCACCGTAGGCCTTTGCGAGCTTGATGTTGAGCAGCCCCGCGATGCCACTGCCAAGCACAAGAACTATCGAGCCGGGCTTGAATCGGCAGAGCTTAAATCCACGGACAACACATGCCAACGGTTCGATGAACGCTCCGTCGTCGTACGTGAGTTCCTTTGGCAGAACATATACGCCTTGCTCGAGATTGACTTCAGGAACACGGATGTATTCGGCGAATCCACCGGGGTAGAAGTTGGTCGTCCGCAGAGTGTCACATGTCGATGTATGCCCCGCGAGGCAGTACCTGCATTTCATGCAAGGAACATGGTGAGATACGAAGACGCGCTGGCCGACCTTGTATTTCTTGACGTTCTTGCCGACTTCGACAATGTCTCCCGCGATTTCATGTCCAAGGACAAGTGGAGCGCGTTTGATCCTGTACCACTCCATGGCATCGCTGCCGCAGATGCCGCTTGCGATGACTTTCACAAGGAGCTCGTTGGGTCCAATCTCAGGCTTGGGCATCCCCTGAAGGCGGACATCGCTGTTCCTGTAGTACATCGCGACGCGCATTTGTCCGGGTCCCCTTGTGAGGTCTACTTCTCCTTTGAGAGCTTCTTGTAGAGATCGTAAGCTTGCTTCGCAGTCGCATCCTCGTGGACGATCTTCCGGACAGCCTTGATCATCGGTATCGGGTTGTCCGATTGCCAGATGTTCCTGCCCATATCGACGCCCGTAGCTCCAGCCTTGATCGATTTGAACGTGAGCTCAAGCGCCTCCTTCTCGGGGAGCTTCGGTCCCCCGGCGACGACGATAGGGACGGGGCAGCTCTCGACGACCTTCTCGAAGCCGTCACAGTAATAGGTCTTGACGATGTGAGCGCCGATCTCCGCCGCAATCCTGCTTGCGAGCGACAAGTACCGTGCATCTCTCTTCCCGAGCTCTTTTCCGACAGCCGTGACAGCAAGGACTGGCATGCCGTGCTTCTGTCCCTCGTTCACGAGCTCTGATAAGGCGAGCAGAGTCTGCCTCTCGTGCTTGCTGCCGACGAATATCGATAGCGCGACGCCCGATGCGTTCAGTCTCAGTGCGTCCTCGACGCTAGTGATTATCCCTTCATTCGAGAGGTCTTCGCCTACGATGCTGGTTCCGCCCGAGACTCTTAGCACAACCGAATTGCATATGCCGGGATCTATCGATGACCTCAACACACCTCTAGTTAGCATGATCGCGTCCGCGTAAGGCGCCAGAGGCATGATGGTCTTCCTGGGAACCTCAAGTCTCGATGTCGGCCCAAGGAAGTATCCGTGGTCAACGGCAAGCATCACCGAGCGCCCGGTGTCTGGCACGATTATGCGCGAGATTCTGTTCTGCAAACCCCAGTCCATTTAACAGCACCTCCGGGAGGGCTAGAACCCTTCGAAGCTTTCGGTTGAAGAAGGGAGCACGATATTTATAGGTATGCCGCCAGCGAAACCATGCAAAACAGGTCGGCTCACTTCTTGTCTAACTTCTTCGCGCCGATCAGGAACTCGATGTCGAAGATCCGCTCGACCTGTTCAGGCGTGAGTATTCCCTTCTCGATGACGAGCTCCTTCACTGACATGTTCCGTCTCAGCGCTTCCTTCGCGATCTCAGAGGACTTCATGTAGCCGATGTGCGGGTCCAGGAATGTAGCGATGGACGGATTCTTCTCGAGATAACTCCTGCACTTGTCCTCGTCCGCCTCGATTCCCAGGATGCACTTGTCGATGAAGACCGGGATGTAGTTGTTGAGCAGGACTATCGACTCGAGAATGTTGTGGATCATCACCGGGTTCATCACGTTCAGTTCCATCTGACCCGCTTGGACGGCCATGGATACAGAGAGGTCGTTGCCCACGATCTGGAAGCAAATCATGTTCATGCATTCCGCCATGACAGGGTTGACCTTCCCCGGCATTATGGATGAGCCGGGTTGAGTCGCTGGCAACCTGATCTCGGCCCAGCCCGTCGTGGGACCTGAGTTCATCAGCCGAAGGTCGTTCGATATCCTGATAAGCTCGAGGGCAAGCGCCTTGAGGCCACCTGAAACGGTCGAGAAATCTAGCCTGCTTTGGAGAGATTCCCTGGGATCCTCAGCTTCGGTGAGGTTCAGGTTTGTGATGGTCCTCAGATGCTTCACGACCTGCGTATGGTAGTCCGGGTGAGTGTTGGCGCCAGTACCGACTGCGGTTGCACCAAGGGGGACCTCTTCCAGGAGCTTCAGTTTCTCCTTGAGCTGGTCCCTTCCTTTCCTTATCGCGACTGAATATGCCATGAACTCCTGGCCGAGCGTGACAGGCAGTGCATCCATCAAATGCGTACGACCAGACTTGAGGACTCGTTCGAACTCCATTCCCTTTTTGACGAACGCCCGTCTGAGCTCCTCGAGTTTGTCGAGCAGGTCCTGAGCGATGATGAGTATGCAGAGGCGCATCGCGGTCGGGTAGGTGTCATTCGTCGACTGCGCCATGTTCACGTGGTCATTGGGGTTGACCAACTGGTACTCGCCCTTGTTGTGACCTATGATCTCGAGCGCCCGGTTCGCGATGACCTCGTTGAGGTTCATATTGAACGACGTGCCAGCGCCCGCCTGGAAGTCGTCCACGACGAACTGGTCATGAAGCTTCCCGGCAAGGATCTCATCGCATGCGGAGACGATCGCCTCTGAGGTGGAGGGTTCGAGCCAGCCGATATCCATGTTGGCCAGCGCGGCCGCCTTCTTGACCATCGCATATGCGTTGATGAATTCTGGTCTGGGCATGATGCCGCTGACAGGGAAGTTCTCCGTTGCCCTTAGCGTCTGTATGCCATAGTAGGCATCCTCTGGCACCTCCCTTGTGCCCAGCGAATCTTTCTCGGTCCTCGTTCCCATTGCCTGAATCTCCGCGCTTCAGAAGCGTGTCAGCATTTTGCTTGAGCGTATTAGTATGTTGTCCCTACGCATGATGAGACTCAAGCACCCTCTACGAGCGCCGAAAAGACTTTGCCAAGTTCGGTCATATTGAAAGATCGAGGCCGAGAACATGAATGAGAAGATCCACGCGCACGTGCGACGCGAGAATGGCTACAAGTCTTCCGTCACATTCGACGAGCTCAAAGGAGTCGAGCTACACATGGACGAGCCGAAACCAGTCGGAATGTCCGAAGGTCCCAGCGCGGCGATGATGATGTCATCGGCCATCGGACACTGTCTCAGCTCAAGCCTCATGTTCTGCATCGAGAAGTCGAGGGGCACAGTGAAGGATATGCGGGCGGACGTCGAGACATCCTTGACCCGCAACGAGAATGGCAGGTGGCGAGTTGCGGGAATTAAGGTCGATATGAAGGTTGATGTAGATGATATTGACAAAGAAAAGTTCGAACGATGCAAGGGTATATTCGAGGACTTCTGCATTGTCACGGAAAGCGTCAGGGAAGGCGTCAAGATCGACGTGCATGTATCCAATTGAGTACGAGAGTATGAGGTGTCTGTGATGGTGCTAATACCGCAAAAGGACAGGGACATACTGACAAAGCAGTTCGGTGAGAAGCTAGTGAACGAGATCCGGCTCGTGGTGTTCTCTCAGGAGGTCCCGTGCCTCTTCTGCAAAGAGACGGAGCTGGTGGCGAATGAACTGGCCGAGATCTCTCCGAAGATCAAGGTCGAGAAATACGACTTCGTCAAGGACATCGTGAAGGCGAAGGAGTTCAGGATCGACAAGATCCCTGCGATAGCCGTGATCGGGAAGAAGGACTACGGAGTCCGATTCTATGGGATTCCATCTGGCTACGAGTTCAACTCCTTGGTGGGTGCGATCCTCGACGTCTCGAGAGGGGAGAGCGGTCTGTCACAGAAGACCAAGGACGTTCTCAAGCTGATAGACAACTCTGTTCACATCCAGGTGTTCGTCACGCCTACCTGTCCACTGTGCCCATCAGCTGTGAGGCTCGCGCACAGGCTCGCGATAGAGAGCGACATGATATGGGCGGACATGGTCGAGTCGACGGAGTTCGTCCCGCTTGCGCTGAAGTACTCCGTGACCGGCGTTCCGAAGACAGTGATCAACGAGAAGTTCGAGTTCAACGGGGCACTGCCAGAGGACCTTTTCGTCATGCATGTCATGCACGTGCTCTCGCATGTGGAGCCGCTGCAGCCAAGATAGACAAGTCGCAGGAAGGCGGTGTGACATGAGCCCGACGAGAGTTGCGAAGAAGAAGTTGGATGAGATCCAGAAGGTCCTGTCGGGACTCAGAGGGGTCAAGTACACATTCTTCCTGACCAGACAGATGAGAGCGGGTCTCGAGAAGACCGAGAAGCAGTACCCGTCCCTCGGTCCGCTGACGGTCCAGAACGAAGGCGTTCTCCAGTGTCTCGAACGCCATCACGTTGCGTGCATCATCAAGGACAAGACATTCAGAGGACCTCCTCACGCAACGGTCGTGCTCGTCAACGAAGAGGGGAGAGTCATCGGCAGGGAGATCCTCCGCGGGGAGAGATTGAAGGAAGGCCCCGCGAGCAAGACCATCTTCCTAGGGAAAGACTTCGTGATATTCTATGGGAAAGGATCAGGCAAAGGGGCTAGGTTCGTGCTTCCGCCTGTGTCGTTCAAGGAGGTCGAGAAGATCCATGGTACGACGCGTGTCATCTCTTCCAGCCCTTCGACATCCGGAGACCTCTTCCTCAGGGAGAGCGCTGGGCTCGATGACGACCCAAAGCTCGCGTCGATACTGATCGGATTCGATCTCCCCTAGCATATAGCGCCGTTATCGGGAACGGGCGTTGGTTTTTCGGATGTGTCTGTCGAAAGGCGCACTTGCGATATCATAGATCTTCAATCCGCGGTTGCGAACCGGATATCCGTTCCAATCCTGAGGCCAGTGATCCTAAGAACCTTTTAGAATACGCAGTGGAAAACAGCACTGCATCCACAGAGAAAGCCTAGTTAAGAGGCAACCTTTAAATTCAATCTTGGCATCCACTTTTACAATCATCCTGCGCGGGGAGTCTTTTCGCGCGGGCATGGATTAGACAATGGTGTTAGAATGGCAGGCAAAGCGAATCCGTTTGAGGAAATGAAGAAGATGGTCGACAAGGCAGGGAAGACCCTGGGTCTCGACGCGGGAATGATCGAAGTCCTGAAGAGCCCGAAGAGGGAACTCCATGTGAACTTCCCGGTCAAGATGGATAACGGAACAGTCAGAGTCTTCACTGGGTACAGAGTCCAGCACAATGAAGCCCGTGGCCCGTACAAGGGCGGCATCAGATACCACCCGCAGGTGGACATCGATGAGGTCAGGGCTCTTTCGTCCTGGATGACCTGGAAGACCGCAACTGTGGACATCCCCTACGGTGGTGCGAAGGGAGGCATCATCTGCGACCCGAAGAAGATGTCAGTGGGCGAGATCGAGAGGATGACGCGCAGGTACGCAACCGAGATATCAATCATCATCGGCCCGGAGAAGGACATACCGGCACCCGACGTCAACACGGGCGGCAGAGAGATGGCCTGGATCATGGACACATACAGCATGATGAAGGGCTATGCAGTCCCAGGCGTCATCACAGGAAAGCCAAGGGAGCTGGGCGGCTCACTGGGCAGACCTGAGGCGACATCGAGGGGCTTAGTCTTCAACGTCAGAGAGGCTGCGATGAAAATCGGCATGAACCTGAAGGGCGCAAGTGTGGCCATCCAGGGCTACGGCAACGTGGGCGCATTCGCTCACAAGCTCATCGAGCGCGACTTCGGCTCCAAGGTCATCGCTGTGACGGACTCCAAGGGCGGAATCATCAACGAGAAGGGCCTGAAGTACGAGGAAGTCTGGGCGCACAAGGTCAAGACTGGCAGCGTCATCGGATTCCCGGGCTCGAAGCCCTTAAGCAACGAAGAGATACTCGAGCTCAAGGTCGACGTACTGTTGCCCTGCGCTCTCGAGAACGTCATCACGAAGGACAACGCCGCGAAGATCAAGGCCAAGATCTCCGGTGAGGGCGCGAACGGCCC